>Ga0310695_10000716_pt1 | contig 82017 bp, 73 predicted proteins | sample RumenRJG_04DNA_FD_203882 | JGI IMG/M metagenome (GOLD analysis project Ga0310695, IMG submission 203882) | Bovine rumen microbial communities from Lethbridge, Alberta, Canada - RJG_04 (v2) (version 2) | ecosystem: Host-associated > Mammals > Digestive system > Stomach > Rumen | place: Canada...
CGGTGACGGGCTCAGCAGACCTGTACTAATTGCCCGAGAGACTTTCTCTTAGAGAAGTATAATGCCAAATGAAGCGAGCATCTATCGATTGACTATAACTCTGAAATATTCTCTCAAGTAACATACTGCCGTGGTTATAGCGGTGAGGAACCACCTCTTCCCATTCCGAACAGAGAAGTTAAGCTCACCATCGCCGATGGTACTGCCCCACCAGGTGGGAGAGTAGGTAGCTGCGGTTTTTCGGAAGCCCCGAAGGTCAACTGACCTCCGGGGCTTCTTCGTATTTCTCCCTATCCTACCGGCCATCTCCTGCCCCCCTGGCGCAGGTCCGTACGGTCAACGGTGCAGGTTTGTATCGGCCGCTGGTCACTAACCATCTGATACTCACCGATATCCTTATAATCCTCGGCGCAAATGGGGCCGAGGATTTTCCGTAAGGTGCAGACTCTCAATGTGTTGCCGACCAGCCCTTATTCCTGCCAGAGCTTGAAACAGTCGCTGAGGGTCCAGTGGAAGGACCTTCGGAGCCGAAATGGGGCCGAAACTGGTGCTGAGGGTCCAGCGGAAGGACCTTCGACAACCGGAAGGGACTGCAGACACCGGCCGGGGGCGCAAAAACAGGGCCCAGAAAGGCCCAGAAAGGCCCAGACGAGCAAAAAAACAGGCCCCGGGGAGTCCGGAGCCTGTGAAGGAGAAAGCCGCCTGTTTTATTCAGCGTGGTCCTGGTGGTGCGACTGGCGCCCTATGGCCAATCCACTAGGAAAAACACCCTGGCAGGGACCCAGTAATTACTTGGTCTCGAAGTACTTCCAGCAAAGGGCGCTAAGGGCGGCACCTACGAGCGGGGCACAGATGAATACCCACACATCGGCAAGGGCCTGACCGCCGGCGAAGATGGCAGGGCCGATGGAACGGGCGGGGTTCACGGAAGTACCGGTGAGGTTGATGCACACCAGGTGAACCAGGATGAGGGTGAGGCCGATGGCAAGTCCGGCGAAGTTACCGGCACCAATCTTGGAATCCGTAGTGCCCAGCACAACCAGCACGAAGATGAACGTGGCGATGACTTCCACCAGGAAAGCACCACCCACGCCACCGGCGTTGGCAACACCGTTGGAACCGAGGGCACCGGTGAGATCCGGAGCGGCAACGACACCCGCAACCAGCATAAGGCAGGCACCGGCGAGGATACCGCCGATGAGCTGACCCACCCAGTAGCCACAGGCGTCTTTCCAGCTCATGCGGCCGGAGAGGGCCACTGCGAGGGTGATGGCCGGGTTGATGTGGCAACCGCTCACGCCACCAATGGTGTAGGCCATGGCCACAACGGTAAGACCAAAGGCGATAGCGACACCTACCACACCGGCAGGCGTGCCGCAACCCAGGAACATGGCTGCTGCGCAGCCAAGGAATGTGAGTACAAACGTACCCAGGCATTCAGCAACATACTTTTTCATAATACATTTAAGGATTAGGGTTATAAACGTTCTTTCACTTGATAGCGGTTGCGTTCCGGAGCGGAACGGGCAATCATTTCTCCCAGAAAACCGGCCAGGAACAGCATTACGCCCAGTACAACGACCAGAAGGGCCAGATAGAACAGCGGCTGGTCCGTAACCGCACGGAACTTGAGCCCCTGCGCCTGGTGCACCAGCTTGGCGACGATAATCCAAATCGTCATTACAAAGCCCACCAGGAACATCAGGATGCCGCTGGTGCCAAAAAAGTGCATGGGCTTGCCGCCGAAGCGGGACAGGAACCACAGGCTCATCAGGTCCAGGAAGCCATGCACAAAACGGTCCAGGCCGAACTTGGACACGCCGTACTTGCGTTTTTGGTGGTGGACCGGTTTCTCGCCGATCTTGCCAAAGCCGGCATTCTTGGCCAGATAGGGGATATAGCGATGCATCTCCCCGTATACCTCTATATTTTTAACGACTTCCTGCCGATACGCCTTTAAGCCGCAGTTCATGTCGTGCAGCTTGATGCCGGTGACCTTGCGTGCGGTCCAGTTGTATAGCTTGGAGGGCAGGTTTTTGGTAAGGGCGTTGTCTTTCCGATGTTGCTTCCAGCCGCTCACCAGGTCATAGCCCTCCTCCCGGATCATGCGCACCATTTCCGGAATTTCCTCCGGAGAGTCCTGCAGGTCCGCGTCCATGGTAATGACGATATCGCCCTTTGCAGCGGCAAAGCCCTCATACAGGGCGGCCGATTTGCCATAGTTCCTCCGGAAGCGGATCCCCCGCACCTCCCCGGCGTCATTTCGAGCGTCTTCCTTGTCGTTTCGAGCGAGCGAAGCGAGTCGAGAAATCTCCTCCCAGGAGCCGTCCGTGGAACCATCGTCCACAAAGATAAGCTCATAGGTGAAACCTTGCAGGGAACGGTCGATCCAGGCCTTGAGCTCCGGCAGGGACTCGGCCTCGTTGTAGAGCGGTATAATGATGCTAAGGTCCATAACTTATTGCTCGTCAGTGGTATTGTCGTCGTTTTGGGGACCGTTGAACGGCCCGCCGAAGAGTTTTTGCACAAAAATGTAGCGGGACATGATGGCCGACAGCACCGTGCCGTACAGGTAGCAGTAGGCCCATTGGAACAGGAAGGTCAGAAGCGGCAGGCGGTCCAGCATGCCGTCCATCTGCTCCTTTTGCGAGGCGCTCATGGGCATGGCCTCCGACACCGCGCTCACCAGCTGGTCCATGGTCTCCTGGGGCATATACATGACAAAAAGCGCCTGGGCCGATGCCAACAGCAGGCCGCTCAGCAGCGCCGCACGCCGTCCCAGCAAAAAAGTATCGGCCATTTTTACGCCCTCGTACTTGTCCCGGAGGTCCAGCTGCACCTTTTTCATGAGGAGAATGCAGCCAAAAAATTCTATGGCCCAGAGGACGATAAAGGCAGCCTGCGAGAGAAAGGTACTCCCCGACATGCCCGCCAGCTCCTTCAGGGCCAGGCAGGAGACGGAAACCAGCCCGAACAGGAGCCCCGCTTTGGCGGCCTCGTTCCAGAGGCGTGTGTTGTCTAATTTACCATTCATGACATACAAAGATACGCAAAAAAATTCGTATATTTGCAGGCTATTTATGCAATAGCGAGTGAAAGACATTGTAAGTAATAAACTCAAAACGAATTATGATTAACATTACGTTCCCGGATGGAAGTGTTCGTCAGTACGAGGCTGGCGTAACTGGTTATGAGATTGCCATGGGCATCAGCCCGCGTTTGGCAGAGCAGGTACTGGCGGTTCAGGTGAAGTATCCCACTGAGCCCGAAACTTCCCGTGGAACCACCATCGACCTTACCCGTCCCATCACGGAGGACTGCGCCGTTCGGCTCCTCAAATGGGAGGACGACGAAGCCAAGAAAGTATTCTGGCACAGCTCTTCGCACCTGATGGCAGAGGCCCTGGAGGCCCTGTTCCCGGGCGTGAAGTTCGGCATCGGCCCGGCCATCGAAAACGGCTTCTATTACGATGTGGACATGAACGGCCGCACCCTGACGGACGCGGACTTCAAGGCCATCGAGAACAAAATGCTGGAATTCGCCCGCCAGAAGCAGGACTTCCAGCGCATAGAGGTTTCCAAGGCCGATGCCATGAAATACTTCACCGAGAAAGGGGACCCGTACAAGCAGGAACTCATTTCGGAGCTGGAAGACGGCACAATTACATACTATACCAACGGCCAGTTCACGGACCTGTGCCGTGGCCCGCACCTGAAGAACACGGAGGTCATCAAGGCCGTGAAGGTGCTCTCGCTGGCCGGCGCCTACTGGCGTGGCGATGAAAAACGCCAGCAGCTCACCCGTATCTACGGCATCACCTTCCCCAAGGCCAGCATGCTCACCGAGTATCTGCAGGTACTGGAAGAGGCCAAAAAGCGGGACCACCGCAAGATTGGCAAGGACATGGAGCTGTTTACCTTCTCCCAGCGCGTAGGCGCCGGCCTGCCCCTGTGGCTGCCTCGTGGTGCGGCCCTTCGCAACACCCTGCAGGCCTTCCTGGCCAAAAAGCAGGCGGAGTACGGCTACCTGCCCGTTGTTACGCCACATATCGGCGGTAAGGAACTCTACGTGACTTCCGGTCACTATGCCAAGTACGGCAAAGATTCCTTCCAGCCCATCCACACCCCGCAGGAAGGGGAGGAGTACCTGCTCAAACCCATGAACTGCCCGCACCACTGCGAGATTTACCGCAGCGCCCCGCGCAGCTACCGTGACCTGCCGCTGCGCTTTGCCGAGTTCGGCACCGTGTACCGCTATGAGCAGTCCGGAGAGCTCCACGGCCTCACCCGCGTACGCAGCTTCACCCAGGACGACGCCCACCTTTTCTGCCGCCAGGACCAGCTCCAGGAGGAATTTGAAAAAGTGATCGACCTTATCCTGTATGTGTTCAAGACGCTGAAATTCGACAAATTTACCGCTCAGGTGTCCCTGCGGGATCCCAAGAATCCGTCCAAGTATATCGGCTCCGATGAAAACTGGCAGAAGGCGGAACAGGGCATCATCGACGCGGCCAAGAAAAAAGGCCTTCCGTACGTGATTGAGACCGGCGAGGCCGCTTTCTACGGCCCCAAGCTGGATTTCATGGTAAAGGACGCCATTGGCCGCAGCTGGCAGCTGGGCACCATCCAGGTGGACTACAACCTGCCGGAGCGCTTTGAGCTGGAGTATGTGGATTCCGACGGCACCCGCAAGCGTCCGGTCATGATTCACCGCGCGCCGTTCGGCTCGCTGGAGCGTTTCGTGGCCGTGCTGCTGGAGCACACCGCCGGTCATCTGCCGCTGTGGCTGCACCCGGACCAGGTGAAAGTGCTGCCCGTGAGTGAAAAATATGCAGATTATGCGAAAAAAGTTGTAAATCTGCTAAATAATTCCGAAATTCGCGCCTCTATAGACGACCGAAACGAGACGCTCGGTAAGAGAATCCGTGAAACTTCTCTCAAGAGAGTTCCGCTTCTGGTGATTGTCGGCGAAAAAGAAATGGCCGACGAAACCGTGTCTGTACGCCGTGGAACCGAGGACCAGGGTTCCATGAGCGTGCCTGCCTTTGTGGAGTATGTCCGCAAAGCCGTGGCAGAGGAACTGGCCCAGTAAGTTTAACATTTTAAAGGAGCAAAATTATCGCAACGCCTTTTAAACCGAGGCCCTCGGGTCTCAAAAAGAAGCCCATGCAGGCTCAGGCTAGCCAGAAGGACGAAAACGCCCTTCGGATTAACCGTGAAATTACCGCCTCCCAGGTGCGCCTGGTAGGGGAGAACATCCCCGAGCAGGGCATTTACCCCTTTACCAAGGCCCTGGCCATGGCAGAGGAACAGGAACTGGACCTGGTGGAAATCAGCGCCAAAGCAGACCCGCCGGTGTGCAAGATTCTGGACTACCAGAAGTACCTGTACCAGCAGCGCAAGAAGGCCAAGGAGATGAAGGCAAACGCTGCGAAGATTGTCATCAAGGAAATCCGCTTCGGGCCCAACACGGACGAGCACGACTTCCAGTTCAAGCTCAAGCATGCGCAGGAGTTCCTGCAGGAAGGGTCCAAGGTGAAAGCCTCCATCTTCTTCCGCGGCCGCTCCATCCAGTTTGCGGAGCAAGGGGAGAAGCAGCTGCTCAGGTTCGCGGTGGAGCTGGAGGAGTACGGACGCCCGGAAAGCATGCCCACCCTGGAAGGCAAGCGCATGACCATGATGCTGGCTCCCGTTAAAAAGAAATAAGGGATATTCCTTATATGTATAATTAATTAATTGTTTAACACAATGGCAAAGCTTAAAACCAACTCCGGTGCCAAAAAGCGCTTCACGCTTACCGGATCGGGAAAGATCAAGAGGAAGCACGCTTATCACAGCCACATCCTCACCAAGAAGACCAAGAAACAGAAACGCAATCTGGATCACTTCGCCGTTTTGGAGAAAGTGGACGTTGCACGCGTAAAAGAGCTTCTGGTCCTGTAATTATGTTTAACTGGAACGCAGTCTGAAAGCACATCGACCCAGATGTCACTGCCTCCAAAAAAGTAAATATTTATGCCTAGATCAGTTAATTCTGTTGCCTCAAGGGCACGCCGCAAAAAGATTCTTTCCAGAACCCGCGGCAACTTCCTGTCCCGCAAGAACGTGTGGACAGTCGCCAAGAACACCTACGAAAAAGGTCTCACCTACGCCTACCGCGACCGCAAGGCCAAGAAGCGTGAGTTCCGCTCCCTGTGGATCCAGCGTATCAACGCCGCTGCCCGTCAGTACGGTCTCACCTATTCCCAACTCATGGGACGCCTGGCCAAGCAGAACATCGGTCTCAACCGCAAAGTCCTGGCCGACCTTGCCATGAACAACCCTCAGGCTTTTGAGGCTATTGTGAAATCTGTAAAGTAGCTTGTTAACCGTGAGCTGGAAGGATATCATCCAAAACAGGTGGGTAAAGCTGAGCTTCTGGGCTCTGCTCTACACCGTATGGGTGATCTGGCTCGGGAACTATTGGTGGCTTTTGGGCCTGGGCGTCCTCTTCGACTTTTTCATTACCAAAAAAGTGAAGTGGCTCTTCTGGAAAAAGGAATACGCCCCCGGAGAAAAGCACAATGTGTGGCTGGACTGGCTGGATGCCATCATCTTCGCCGTGGTCGTGGTTACCTTCATCAATATGTTCTTTTTCCAGGCCTTCAAAATCCCTTCCTCCTCCATGGAAAGTACGCTGTACACCGGAGACCATCTCTTCGTGTCCAAGCTCACTTACGGGCCACGCGTCCCCCAGACGCCGCTCACCATTCCTTTTACGCACAACCGTGCTTTCGGCCATGAGTCGTACTCCACGCTCATCCAGAACAAGTACCGCAGGCTAAAAGGTTTCCGTGAGGTAAAACGGGGCGATATCGTGGTGTTCGGTTTCCCCAATGGGGACACAGTCCTTACCCGCCGCCCGGCAGACGATTATTACGCCTGGGTCCGGAGCTACGGAAGGGAACAGACCATTGCCCAGTTCGGGCCGGTGATTGTTCGCCCCTCGGACAAAAAAGACCACTACGTCAAGCGTTGCGTCGCCGTTGCCGGTGACACGCTGGAAGTCAAGGACGGTCTGGTATGGGTCAATGGCGTCAAGGAACCCGACTATCCCGGAAGGCAGCTCACCTATCAGGTCATTACCACGGGCAACCGTATCAACCAGCTCAAACTGGAAGAGTTAGGCCTGAACCTGAGTGAATTGTACTTCGATTCCCGTCTGCCCGGCTATCCCATGATGCCGCTGACGGACAAGATGCTGGACAAGGTGAAAGAAATCAAGTCGGTAGTGGAGGTTACGCCCAATCAGGAGCGTTTCGCAGCTGCCGGACAAGATATCTTCCCGTTCGATGGGCAGTGGACCTGCGATTATTTCGGCCCGCTCTGGATCCCTAAAAAGGGCGTTACGGTGAACATCAGCCCGGAGAACCTGCCGCTGTACGAGCGCATCATCCGGGACTATGAACACAATACGCTTCAGGTGAAAGAGAGTGTCATTTACATCAACGGACAGCCCGCCACAACGTACACCTTCCAACAAGACTACTACTTCATGATGGGTGACAACCGTCACAACTCCCTGGATTCCCGCTATTGGGGATTCGTCCCGGAAGACCATATTGTGGGTACGCCCTCCATCATCTGGCTCTCTACAGATGAGAGCAAAAGCTTCCCCAAAAGCATTCGGTGGAAACGGTTCCTCAAACTCGTTTAACACCCCAAACAAGTAACAATTAAAAAAGTAAAATATTATGTCAAAGGTTTGTCAGATAACCGGTAGGAAGAGAATGATCGGTAACAATGTTGCCCATTCCAAGCTGCGCACCAAGCGCGACTTCTCCCTCAATCTCAAGACCAAGAAATTCTGGTCTGAATCCGAACAGCGTTTCATCACCCTGAAGGTGACCACCAAGGGCATGCGCATCATCGAGAAGAATGGTCTCGATGCCACCCTCAAGGCCGCCCAGGAGAAAGGATACGTAAGCCTTGTTTAACCCTTTAATCCTTATCAATTATGGCAAAGAAAGCTAAAGGTAACAGGGTGCAGGTCATCCTGGAGTGCACAGAACAGAAAGCCAGCGGTGTTCCCGGTATGTCCCGTTACATCACCACCAAGAACAAGAAGAACACCCCGGACCGTCTGGAGCGTATGAAGTACAACCCGTACCTCAAGAAAGTCACCCTTCATCGTGAGATTAAATAAGTAAACCCGTTTAGACTATGGCAAAGAAAGCAGTTGCAACCTTCGATGCAAAAGCCGGTGCTAAGCACATGGTGAAGGTTATCCGCATGGACAAAAGCCCCAAAACCGGTGCCTACGTGTTCGTAGAGCAGCTGGTAGAGGAAGGCAAAGAGAAAGAATTCTTCAACAAGAAATAATTTTCTTGCCGCTTCAGTAAAGAGCCACTCCTTTCCGGGGTGGCTTTTTTGCTTGCGAACGTCCCCTTGCCGCGTTGACAGCCATACTGCTCCTGCACAGACTTTTTTGTCAACGCGGCGGGAAGCGCCTGGGATACGGCAAGTCCCCCGGAGAAACGTCCGGAAGAACGGTTGCAGCGTAGGACGGGTCGCCTAGGCGAGCTCGATGCCGGCGGCATGGCAGGCGGCACGCATGTCCGCGGGCCAGATGGCGCTCTGGATTTCGCCAATGTGCGCCTTGCGAAGCAGGAACATGCACAGGCGGGACTGGCCGATGCCGCCTCCGATGGTCTGGGGCAGCTTTCCGTCCAGCAGCAGGCGGTGGAAGTACAGTTCCTCCTTCCATAGCTGGTCACGCTCGGCGAGCTGACGGTGCAGCGTGGGGGCATCGACACGGATGCCCATGCTGGAAATCTCGAAGGCGCTGCCGAGCACCGGATTCCACAGGAGAATATCCCCGTTCAGGCTCCAGTCGTCGTAGTCCGCGGCGCGGCCGTCGTGCGCCTGACCGTTGGAAAGCTTCCCTCCAATGCCGATGATAAAAACGGCACCGTACTCCTTTGCAATGGCATTTTCGCGCTCCTTGGCCGATAACGAAGGGTATCGGTCCAGCAGCTCCTGCGCATGGATGAAATGGATCCCGTCCGGGAGGATGGGCTCAATCTGGGGAAACTCCACAAAGAGCTTGTTTTCAGTCACTTTCACGGCCTCGTAAATGTGGCGGACGGTTTGCTTGAGGTAATCCAGGTTCCGCTGCTGGGGCGTCATCACTTTTTCCCAGTCCCACTGGTCCACATAGATGGAATGGATGTTGTCCAGGTCCTCGTCCGGACGCAGGGCATTCATGTCTGTGTAAATGCCGCGGCCGGGCGTCACGCCCAGTTCCGAGAGTTTCAGGCGCTTCCATTTGGCCAGGGAGTGCACCACTTCCGCGGGGGCGTCCGCGAGGGACTTTACAGGGAACTTCACGGGGCGTTCCACGCCGTTCAAATCGTCATTGAGGCCCTGCCCGGAGAGTACCATCATGGGCGCCGTGACGCGCAGCAGCACCAGCTGGGCGCTCAGGTTGGCCTGGAACATATCTTTGACGGCCTTGATGGCCTTTTCCGTTTGCTCGGGACTGCCCAGCAAGTTGCGGTAATTCTTGGGAATAAAAAGCATGATGCAAAGGTAGTCATTTCCCGCCACGTTGACAAAAAAGACTGCGTGGGAGCAGTTTAGGTGTCAACGTGGCAAGGGTGGGAAAAGTATTGCTTTCTGGCCATAAAATGTGTATATTTGCATTCTATGGGAATATTTGACAAAGGATTCAAAAAAACCAACCTGAACTTCTTCCAGAAACTGGGGCGGGCTATTGTGGGTAAGTCCAAGGTGGACGACAATGTCCTGGATGCCCTGGAGGAGGCGCTGCTCAGCTCGGATATGGGGGTAGATACCACCCTCAAGCTCATCGACAACATAGAGGAGCGCGTGGAGAAGGACAAGTACGTGGACATGGAGGAGCTTACCGCCATCATTCGGGACGAGATAGCGAACTTGATCGGTCCGGACGAAGGCCCGGTGCAGCCCTTCGACTTTAGCAAGAAGCCCTACGTGATGCTGGTCGTGGGGGTCAATGGGGTGGGGAAAACCACTACCATCGGCAAGCTCGCGGCCCTGCTGGAAAGGCAGGGAAAAAAGGTGATGATTGGTGCGGCAGATACCTTCCGCGCTGCGGCCGTGGAGCAGCTCGCCGTGTGGGCGGAGCGTGCCGGGGCGGAGATTGTGAAGCAGCCCACGGGCTCGGACCCTGCCGCCGTCGCCTTCGACACCGTAAAAAGCGCCGTTGCCAAGGGGGCCGATGTCGTTCTTATCGACACCGCCGGCCGCCTGCACAACCGCGTGGACCTGATGAACGAGCTCACCAAAATCCGCAACGTAATCCGTCGCGTGGTGCCGGACGGCCCGCATGAGGTGCTGCTGGTACTGGACGGCTCCACCGGGCAGAATGCCTTCGTGCAGGCCAAGGAGTTTTCCAAGGCCACGGACGTAACCGCCCTCGCCGTCACCAAACTGGACGGCAGCGCCAAAGGCGGCGTGGTGGTGGGCATTGTGGACTCCTTCAAGTTTCCCATCAAGTTCCTGGGTATCGGGGAAGGCATTGACGATTTGAAAGTATTTGACAAAAAGGCGTTTGTAGAAGCCCTTTTTAAATTGGAAGATATACAATAGCATTATGAAAGTTTCGTACAACTGGCTCAAAGAGTATCTCAAGTGCGACCTCACCCCGGAGCAGGTGGCAGAGGCCATGACGTCCATCGGCATTGAGGTGGATGCTGTAGAAGTGCAGGACCGCGGACTGGACCATGTCGTTGTGGCCCAGGTCCTTACCTGCGATGCCCATCCGGACAGCGACCATCTGCATGTTACCACCGTGAACGACGGCTCCCCGGAGCCTGTCCAGGTGGTTTGCGGTGCGCCCAACGTGGCCGCCGGGCAAAAAGTGCTCTTCGCCCAGATTGGCGCCGTGCTCCCCGGAGACTTCAAAATCAAGAAGTCCAAGATTCGCGGCGTGGAAAGCTTCGGCATGATCTGCGCAGAGGATGAACTGGGTATCGGCACCAGCCATGCCGGCATCATGGTACTCCCGGAGGGCGCCGTTCCCGGCACCCCCGCCCAGGAATACCTCCAGCTGGAGAACCAGGCGGTTATCGAATACGAAATCACCGCCAACCGCATAGACGCCGCTTCGCACATTGGCGTAGCACGGGACCTGTACGGCTATCTCAAGAGCCGCGACCTCCCTTGCCAGCTTTGCCTGCCTTCCGTGGAGGCTTTCTGCGAGGGCCCCGGCGAGTCAATGCCCGTGGAAGTGCTGGACAGCAAGGGCGCCCCGCGCTACACCGGCATCACCATCGAGGGCGTCAAGGTGGGTCCCAGCCCGGAATGGCTGCAGGAGCGCCTGCTTTCTATCGGCCTCAAACCCATCAACAACGTGGTGGATATCTCCAATTTCGTGCTCTTTGAGACTGGTCAGCCGCTGCATACCTTCGACGCAGACAAGGTGCGCGGAGGCAAGGTGATTGTGCGCCGCGCCGGGGAAGGGGAGCCCATCCGCACCCTGGACGGCCAGGAGCGCAAACTGGCCGCCTGCGACATGGTGATTGCGGACGCAGAAGGCCCCATGTGCATTGCCGGCGTGTTCGGCGGAGAAGATTCCGGCGTGAGCGAGAGCACCGTGAATGTGTTCATCGAGGGCGCCTATTTTGACCCGGTGAGCATCCGCAAAACCGCCAAGAGCCAGACGCTGTCCACAGACGCCAGTTTCCGCTTCGAGCGCGGCGCAGACCCTGAAGCCGCCCTGTACGCCGCCAAGCGCGCCGCCCTCCTCATCCTGGAAGTGGCCGGCGGTAAGGTGGTCGGCAAAGTGCGCGAGGTATATCCGGAGCCCATCGGCCGTGCCCAAATAGACCTGGATTACAACCGCATCGAGCATTTTATCGGCAAGAAGATTGGGCATGGCACCATCGAGAAAATTCTGGAAAGCCTTAACTATCAGTTCCTTGAGAAACGGGCAGATGGCGCTCTGGTGGCCGCTCCCACCTACATGGTGGACGTCACCCGCGAGTGCGACGTGGTGGAGGAAATCCTCCGCATCTACGGCTACAACAACATTGAACTGCCGCAGAACCTTCGCATGAGCGTGAACCCTTCGCAGCAGCCGGACCCGGAAGCCACCCGCAACGCCATTTCCAATTGGCTCGCGGCCAACGGCTTTGTGGAAACCATGAACAACTCCCTTACCAAGGAAGACTATTACACCAAGCTGGAAACCTTCCCGGCTTCCCGCTGCGTGTACATTGTGAACCCGCTGTCGCAGGACCTCAACGTCATGCGCCAGACGCTCCTGCTGAACGGCCTGGAGGTAGTGGCCTACAACCTGAACCGTCAGGCGACGTCCCTTCGCTTTTTCGAGTATGGCTCTGTGTATCAGCGCCTTCCGGAGGGGGACGGCACCACCCTCGCCAGCTATGAGGAGCACCGCTGCTTCTCGCTGTTTTTGAGCGGAACACCGGACAAGGTGTGGCGCAGCCCCGCCCAAAAGTCCAACTTCTTCCAGCTCAAAGGCTATGTGGAGGCCCTGATGGCCCGTTACAGAATCGACGTGAGCTCCCTCCAGATGGGCAGTGCCCCCGCAGACCTCTTCTCCGAGGGCATCACCTACAGCCTGCCGGGCAAGGAACCCAAGCTCCTGGCCACCCTGGGCTGCATGCATCCCGTCCTGTGCAAGCGCTTTGGCGTCAAACAGCCGGTCTATGCTGCGGAAATCAACTGGGAAGTGCTCTTCAGCCTCATCAAACGCGATAAATTCTCCTTCAAGGAACTGCCCCGCTTCCCGGAAGTTCGCCGGGATCTGGCCCTTCTGTTGGACGAGTCCGTCACCTATGCCGATGTCCGCAAAACCGCCCTTCGTGCCGGGAAAAAGCTCATCAAGAGCATCACCCTCTTCGACGTGTACCGCGGCGAGAAAATCCTCTTCGGAAAAAAGCAGTACGCCCTTAACTTCGTGCTCCAGGATCCGGAGCATACGCTCACGGACCAGGAGGTGGAAAAGACCATGGAACGCGTGCTGGAGGCCCTGAAGAGTGAACTCGGCGCCATTCTCCGCTAGGAATGCGCCGCGCCCTTTATATCGTCCTTGTACTTGTGATGGCGGCCGCCTGCGGTCCCCATCGCATTCCGCGTGACGATATGGAGGACATCCTGTACCGCATGCTGGTGCAGGACCAGCAAATCAAGCAGAACCCGCAGCTGCGCCGTCAGGCCGATACCATGCTGGTGTATGAGGGCGTTTTCCAAGCCTATGGCTTTAACACGGACGATTTCCTCTACAGCTTGGAATATTACCTGGAGGAGCCTGCTCGCATGGAGAAGGTGATGGAGAAGGTGGGAGACCGACTGGAGAAGGAATCCAAGGCCCTGCAGAAGGAGATTGACCTGGAGCGCTGGCGGGACAAAATGCTCAAGATTTACAAGATGGAGCCGGATACCACCTGGCCCAAGCCGCCTGTACGTCCGGTGGACACCTTGCTGGTGCGCATGGGAAAAGATACGGTGCAGTTGGTGCTGCCCCCGGATTCCTTGCCGGAATACCCCAAAGACTCCCTTTTGTTTGTGCGGGATACGCTCCGGGCGCCCATAGATACGCTTTTAGCTGTAAAAGATTCATTATGAGGCGATTTGCGGCAAAATATGTGTACACGCTCACGGAGACGGAACCCCTGCGGAACGCCTTTGTAGAGCTGGACGAGGACGGCACGGTGCTCCGCGTGGGGTCCTGCGAGGCAGGGGAGGAGGTGCTGGACGGCGCCATCGTCCCGGGCTTTGTCAACGCCCACTGCCATGTGGAGCTTTCCTACATGAAGGGCCTCTTCCGCAAAGGGACGGGCATGGCCGGCTTTATCGACCAAATCAATGCCCTGCGGGACAGCTTCTCGCTGGAGGACAAAGTGCGTCTGCTCAAAGAGGCCATGGACCAGATGTGGGCTCAGGGGGTGGTCGCCATGGCCGATATTTCCAACTGTGCAGACTCTTTTGCGGTAAAAGCCGCCCATCCCATGTACACCCGCACCTTCCTGGAGGTGTTCGGGGCCGATAAAAGCGCTTGCAATGCCGTCATGGAAGGCGTACGGGCGCTGCAGGCACAGGCCGCCGGCTTGGGCCTGGATGCCGCTCCCACGCCGCATTCCTGTTATACCATGAGCCCGGAACTGGTGAGTGCATCTTCCGCGGCGGGGCTGGAAAGCGGCTATCTTTCCTTCCACAGCGAGGAATCCGACGAAGAAGAACAAATGATGCAGTTCGGCAGCGGCCCCATGTGGGACAACCGGGTGGCTAACGGCATTCCCACGCCGCCGGTCACCGGTACCACGTCGCTGGAATATTTCCTGGACCGGCTGCGGGCCGCAGGCCTGGAGGAACCGGTGCGGGGGCACGTGCTCCTGGTGCACGAATGCTGCCTCACGGCAGAAGGTGCAGCCTTGGCCCGCGAGCGGCTGGCGCAGCCCTTCCTGGCGGTTTGCCCGCTCTCCAACCTGTTTATTCACAATTTGTTGCCGCCCATTCCTGTTATGCGCGCAAGTGGCATTCCCATTTGCGTGGGCACGGATTCGCTATCGTCCAACGACCAGCTGAATATGGTGGCAGAGCTCTATACCCTGCAGGAGGCCTTCCCGGAGGTCCCGCTTGGGGAACTGCTCCGGTGGGCCTGCCTCAACGGCGCCCGTTTCCTGGGCAGGGAGGCCGTGCTGGGCAGTATCGAAGCGGGGAAAAAGCCTGGCCTGGTGCTTGTTACTTCTTGTCATTCTGAGCGAAGCGAAGAATCTCCTCGCCTTACCTCCCAATCCAAATCCATACGCCTATGATGCGTGAAACCACGGTTTTCGGCCCCATTTTCAGCCGGCGGTTAGGCAGTTCCCTGGGAGTCAACCTCTTGCCGGAACGGGGAAAAGTTTGTAACTTTGACTGCGTGTACTGTGAGTGCGGCTGGAACAAAGACGGCCTGGAGGACAGGAAGTTACCTTGCGCCGCAGACGTAGAGCTTGCCTTGCGTACCAAACTGGAGGAATGCGCGGCTGCGGGTACCCCTATCGACTCCATTACTTTTTCCGGAGACGGGGAGCCCACGCTCAATCCCTCGTTTGCGCAAATTATCGACCTCACGTTGGCCCTAAGGAACCGGTATTATCCGGCCGCCAAGGTGTCGGTCCTTACCAATGCTACGCGGGCAGGGGAGGAAAGTGTTTTCCAGGCGCTTTGCAAGGTGGACAATGCCATCCTCAAGCTGGATGCCCCCACGGACGAGCAAGTGGTGCTGGTGAACAGGCCCGCAGGAAACTATCATGTCTCGGAGGTAATCCGCTCCATGAAGCGGTTTAACGGGGCTTTTGTGCTGCAGACCATGTTTCTGCGCGGTCCCGGCTGGGCCACGGAGGATTGGGTGGGGCCCTGGATGGAGGTGGTACGGAAGGTAACGCCGCGGGAAGTGATGGTGTATACCATCGACCGGGAAACGCCCCTTGCCGGGCTCAAGAAATATACGGTAGAGGAAATGCGCGCACTGGTGCAGCCTCTCATCGACGAAGGATATGTTGTTCAAATTAAAGGATAAAAAACTATGTCTATCTCCAGCAAATACGGCTATACGCCGGACAAAGAGGCTATCGCCCGTTCTTTGGACCTGATTGCAGGCGGTTTGGAAGAAATTGCCACCGAGGAACTGTACAAAAAGTGCTTCGGCATCATGGACCAGACCACCCTTGCCAACGACGACACGCCGGAAAGCGTGAAAGCCCTGGTGAACAAGGTGAACGCCTTCGCCAAGGATTACCCCCAGTGGCCGCTGCCCGCTTCCATCTGCGTGTATCCCAACTTTGCCTCTGTGGTGGCTTCCCAGCGTGCCTCCAAGGAGGTTCACGTAACCACCGTGGCGGGCTGCTTCCCCACGTCCCAGAGCTTCCTGCCGGTTAAACTGCAGGAGATTGAACTGGCCGTGCGCGGCGGCGCGGACGAAATCGATATCGTCCTGGCCCTCAACAGCTTCCTGACAGGGGACTATGAGACGGCCGGCGCAGAAATCAAGGCTTCCCGCGAGTGCATCGACAAAGTAGCCAAGGAACTGGGCCGTCCGGTGTGCCTCAAGGTTATCCTGGAAACCGGTCTGCTGGTAACGTCGGAGCTCATTGCCGATGCCAGCTTCCTGGCCATGGAAAACGGCGCGGACTTCATCAAGACTTCCACCGGCAAGGTGAAGGTGAACGCTACGCCGCAGGCCGCCTATGTGATGTGCGAGTGCATCAAGAAGTTCTATGAGGCCACCGGCAAAAAGGTGGGCTTCAAGGCCGCCGGCGGCATTGCTTCCGCTCTGGATGCCGTTTGCTACTGGTCCATCGTCCGCACCATCCTGGGTCCGGAATGGATGAACAAGACGCTCTTCCGCTTTGGTGTGTCTTCCCTCGCCAACAAGCTCCTGAGCGCGGTTGAGCAGAAAACAGTCGCGTACTTCTAGTCGTTGTGCGTGCAGGTTTTGCCCCCAAAAGGCCGGAGGATTGCGTCCTTCGGCCTTTATTTTTGATGGGGTGCGCTTGGCCCCGTCCTTGAAATCGGTCCCAAACAAGGATGAGTTCAATGTAATGCGAGGCCGCGGTTCCGTGCTTTGTCAGCCGCCGCACCTGGTTGTGTTCGGTGCCCATCCCCACGCGTAGTGCACTGCCGCGTTTGCACCAGAGCTGCGTTCTGGCGCCGATTTTTTGCAATCGCGGCTGTTTCGGGAGGGAGGGCGGCGCAGGTCGGTGCGGTCTCTGGCGCAGAAGGGTGGGATGGATGGCGCAGGTCGGTTTTGGGGTGAGGGACCTGCGCCGTTAAAACGCTTAGAAGGGCCATTCCTGGCGCAGGTCAGCAGGGTAAAATCGGACCTGCACCACTCACCGCACTGACCTGCGCCACTCACCGTACTGACCTGCGCCAGACCCTTTCTATCGACAAAAAACGGTATAATTGACAAAAATGGTTGGTGATTGTGACAGTTGTGGTTGGTGACGGCAGCCGTGAGGAGGGCCATTTTCCGGAGCCCACCGCAGCGGCGAGCCGTAGCCACCGAGCCGAGTAATGCGAGGTGGCGTCACCTTTGCCACGTTGACGTAAAAACACCATTGTACGGAGGCCGCTGAAAAAGTAGAGTGTTTTTTTTTCGCCAGAGAATCTGATTATTGAGATGATCCCGGACTTTGTGTTGTTCGGGATCATTTTTTCAATTCTCGCGAGGTTGTTTTTGTCAAAATGTGCTTTCTGAGGCCTTATTTTGCCTTTTCTTGCTCAATTTTTACGATTCTGTTCAAGTTTGCGACAAAGAATGTCACTGCTGTCTGTAGGGTCATGCTCTCATAACCCTTGGAAATTGTCTCATTGAAGTGATGATTGTTCTTCAGTTCTCCATTCTTTGCCTCAATCTTGTATCGTTGCTTATACTTCTGTTTGAAATCTTCCGTCTCCTCAATCTTCATCCTCTCCATCCTGAAATCAGAAATACTGTGCTCCACCCTGGGCTTGACGCTACCTTCCCTGAATGTACCTCCTCTTTCTATAGTCCTGGGATCCTGCCGTTGCACCGCAATGCAGGTATCCTTAAGTTTGCAAACCGAACAAATCTTCTTGTCAAAGTAGAATGCCGTTTTCTGGGATCCATTCTCGTTTTTGGGATATGTCACCTTTTTCTCTATTGCCTGGTGGCCTGCAGGACAAACAATCATATCTGAGTCCTTGTTGTATTCAAAGCCGTCCTCATGGAACTTTTCTATCATCCTCTGTGGCAATGCAGGCTGCTTTGATACCAGTTCAAAGTTATCTTCAGCCAAGGCGTAATTGTCCTTTCCGCTGTATGCGGCATCACCAATTACCCTTTTCACCTCAGCACCATTCTTTCTGGACTGCTCCACTACTTCTTCCAAAGACCGCCCCTCACCCTGTTCTCCGGATAGTATGACCGCCGAAGCGACGATCCTCTCATCCAGCATCCCAATGATAGTCTTGTATCCTCCGAAAGAATCCTGCCTTGTCTTATGTCCTACCCTGGCATCCCTGTCCTCAGACGTGTAAAAGTGATCCTCTATATCATCGATGGTCTCATTCAGGTTGTTCAACTGCTTGTCCAATACTCCAGGGAGCGCAGCTTCAATATCAACCAACTGTTCGCGCACTTTTTCCACAAAGACTTTGCAGTAACTTATAGCCTCTTTAGGCTTTTGAGGAACTTCCAACTCTGGAAAAGCGCTTGCCGCGGATGGCTTCAACTCTGTTGCGCGCTTTACCAGTTCTTTGCATCGTTTGCATAACGCTTCATAGGGAGAAAGAATACGGTATTTGGTTGACGTATGGGTGCCGTCCACAATCAGAGTCTTGGACTTGAGTATACCTCTGGCTGCCGCTATAGCTACCGTCTTGCTCAATAAAAGGTTCAAAAGTTCAACATCTTTCAGCCTTTCGCGGCGGAAGCGTGTAAGGGTGCTAGAATCTATGACTCGGTCTTCCGGCATATATCCCAAGAAACGCTTTAAAGACAAATCGGTCATGGAGCGTTCCACCAAATCCGCATCAGACAAATCTTCTTCCATCTTGATGACAAGGTACTTGAAAAGAATAACCGGATCAATGGCATTGCGACCATTGTCAGGACAATACTTGCCAATCAGCTCATCCCTAACGAACGTAAAATCAACTAGTTCATCAAAACATCTATACTTGTTATCCTTGGGAACGAGCATGTCATAAAGCTCGTAATACGGACTCATGGGAAGTTTGTCTTCTATCTTTAGCATAACCTTTCATTTGGCTATACGAAGATAGTAAAAATAATCGACTAAACCAATAAATAATTGATTATTAGCACGTTGTAATAATATTGGCGAGGCAAAGGATACAAGTAATCCTGTAATTGAGCGGGACTTTTTCAGCGGCCTCCATATGTGCATTCTATTCGTCAACGTGGCAAATAAAAGTGATCTTTGACGCCTCCTTATTTTTGCCTTATCACTCATTAGAAGAAACCGTTTCTTCTAATTTGCATAAAAGTCAATAAATCAGCAAATTATAAAGGAATCACCAACCAGAAATGTCTATAATATCAGAATAAACAAAAAGGATGGCCTTGTGAGCCATCCTTTGTGCGCGAAATCAGAGTCGAACTGACACGTCCTTTCGGACACTACCTCCTGAGAGTAGCGCGTCTACCAATTCCGCCATCCGCGCATCGTTTTGGGACTGCAAATATACGCACTTTTTTTGAAAGTGCAAACTTTTCTTCCTTAAATTTCAATTTGCAGCGGAATCACTTTTTCCCACAGGGTGGTACGGAAGGTGATGGCGGTAAGGGAAAGGTCCAGTTGCAGGGACAGGTCTTCCAGGTCCGGGGCGGTCCAGTCGTATCCGGCTTCCAGCATGTAGTTGCCCAGCGCAAAGGAGCGCACGGCCCCTTCCGGCGTGGTGAGGTCCATCCACAGCTCCCCTTCCGGCCACTGGCGGGGAAGGCGGATGGTGTCCCCGCTGTCCAGGCGGCACTGGAACGCTCCTTCTTCCGGCGTTCCCACAGGCTCCAGTGCGCCCACACAGCCGCGGATCTGCGTCCAATAGGGCTCTCCCCAGCCAGGCGGGCCTTCCACAGTCAGGGACAAGCCACAGAAATGCTTGTGTAACTGAACTTGCACCCGGGCGGTATCCTCCGACAACGGAACCTTCTGGCTATGGGAATACAAGGGCGGACACTCATACCCCAAAGGGATATGCACCGGCCCGGTCCTGGGAAGGGGAGCGCCGGCAACTGCCGTGAGCTGCACGCTCCCCTTGGGCACGCGTACCATGAAACTGGTGTCACGGGCCACCTCCCATTCCCGGTAAAACTCCTTTCCACTGAGGAAAAAGCGTACCGGATAGGACGGAAGGTCAAAGATATCTACAGTCAGTGCACAGGGACAGGCTGTTCTGTCCTCCTTAATAAGCGAGCAGGATGCCCAGCCAAGACAAACCAGAAGGAGGAGCGCAGCCCGCCCTGTACACAGATTGTATTTACTTGCCATATTCGCGGAAGGTGTCCACAATTAACTTTTCACGGTCCGGGTATAGAGCCACCAGCTGCTCTTTGAGGTCGTCAATGCTGGTGACGTCTCCCGACAGCGCGTGGAAAATCTCGGCCCGGGACATGCCCCGCTCGTATAGGTACAGGAAGATATCCGGTTTGAACCAGTACAGGTTGTTAAAGTGCATCAGGGAACCGCTATAGCGGTCTTTCTCCAGGGTGCTCTGCATGAAATACGCCCACATCTCTCCCACTTCACAATAGCCGGCATTCTTGCCGTCGCCGGTTCCGTACGCCTGGTGCCCCTCACGGATGAAGGAGGAGATAATATAGTCAATATAAGGCGTCCAGTAGTCGTTGCCCACCTTGGCATAGTGGCTGGCATGGGACATCTCGTGCACTACGGCGCTGTAAATATCCTGATAGCCGTCTTCTTTGGTGCCGATGGTAATGTCCGGCAGGAACAGCTTGATCAGGGCCGCCCAGCCGCCCAGGTAGGCCTGGACCAGCGAGTGGTTCAGGAGGGCGCCGTGGTGCAGCATGCAGGCGCTGGAGCTGCTCAGGTCCGGGAAAATCCAGAAGCGGAGGTCTCCGGGGGGCGCGGTGATGGCCAGGTCCGTGTCCGTGCAGCGGCTCAGATAGTCGTAGGCGGCGTTGTTCACCGTACAGCGGCGGAACAGGGCACCGTCACTCTCCGTGTTCACGTGCACGTCCATTCCCTGCGGCTCCGCCTTGCCCAGGGTGCTCACCGACGCCGGAACAATAATCCAGTTAAAGCCAATACAAAAGCCTTTTTCGTTCTGGAAGACAATGCGGTAGCGCGGATTGCCGGAGAATTTCTTCTCCATCTGGTAGTACCCGTCCCGGTCCGTGTAGCAGGTGGCAATCTTGATGAAGATATTGCACACTACCTTTACGCCGGCCACGCCAAAGGGTTTTCCGCCGCTGAAATTGGGATCTTCGATGGTGATCCGTCCGGCCGGGGCCGCGGCAGGCCCTTTGGTCTGGGGCGCCAGCAGGTCCTCATTGCCGGTGAGGCGGAAGGCCTCGCGTTCCACCAGCTCCCAGTCGATACCCAGGTCTCCGCGCGTGGTAGGGTCGTGTTCGGCCAGGTAACATTCGTCCAGGAGCTCGTACCGGATGCCTTCCGGGAACACGAAGTCCTGCGGCACCACGGCATACTGCCAGGTGATGGCCTCCTCACCCACGTCCGGATCCTGGTAATAGTCTCCCTCCCGCACAATCCGGTAGTCCATGGGGTGGTCCATCAGGTACAGTCCCATGCCTTCCAGTTCCTTCAGCTGGTCGTCATCGACCGGTAAAAAACGCACGTACAGGTCCGTCGCGGTGATGTCAATGCGATCCGCCTTGGTAGGGTAGGCCTTGGTGAGGGCGGCGCGCATGTTTTCCACGGTGTAAGGGTCCTCCAGCTTCTCACCCAGCTGGATCATGCCGTGATACAGGGTAGCGGTTTGCGGAACCTGCGAAGGATTGCCTTCCGGCCCCTCATGGTTGCTGCAGGCACCCAGGGCCAGCAGAACCGTCAACATTGAGACAAATCGTTTCATAGCGTTACAGTTTTTTGTTCCCTGCAAAGCTCAGAAAACTTATCCGTGTAACGAAAATAGAAACGTTTAATTGCAAAAAAGGCATCTGGCATAGCTGGAAGGCCGATTTTTCCAAAAAACCAAACGGATAAATTTATATTCTGGGACGCCTGTCGGCTCCAGACCCGCTCCAGGGCCCGATTATCCGTTTAAAAATGGTCCTCAGAAATCGTTATCGGCCCTGCGTGTTTGTCCTTTTTGCGGAAAAATTGTAAATTTGCTGGATTTTATTGAAACGACTATGCAGGACATCAGAAACATTGCCATCATCGCCCATGTAGACCATGGCAAAACCACGCTCGTGGACCGCATGATTTACCAGGCCAACCTGGTGAGAAAGCCCGAGGACCTCGGGAACCTCATCCTTGACAACAACGACCTGGAGCGCGAACGCGGCATCACCATTCTCGCCAAGAATGTCTCGGTGATTTATAAAGGCGTGAAAATCAACATTATCGACACTCCTGGCCACAGCGACTTCGGCGGGGAAGTGGAGCGCGTGCTCAACATGGCGGACGGCGTCCTGCTGCTGGTCGATGCGTTTGAAGGCTGCATGCCCCAGACACGCTTTGTCCTGAACAAGGCCATCGACATGGGCAAGAAACCCATCGTCGTCATTAATAAGGTAGACAAACCCAACTGCCGCCCGGACGAGGTCCAGGAGGAGGTCTTCGAGCTCATGTTCAACCTAGGCGCCAACGAGGACCAGCTGGACTTCAAGACCATCTACGGCAGCGCCAAGCAGGGGTGGATGTCCAAGGACTGGAAGCAGCCCACGCAGGACATCACCGCCCTGCTGGACACCATCCTGGAAGAAATTCCCGCCCCGGAAATGAAGGAAGGCACGCCCCAGATGCTGGTATCGTCCCTGGAATACAGCCCGTACGTGGGCCGTATCGCCGTGGGCCGCATCACCCGCGGTTCGCTCAAAACCGGCATGCCGGTGAGCCTTTGCAAGCGGTACGATATCATCGAAAAGAGCAAAATCAAGCAGCTGATGGTGTTCGAAGGCCTGGGCAAGGCCAATGTGGAGGAGGTTCAGTGCGGCGACATCTGCGCCGTGGTGGGCATCGACGGCTTCGAGATTGGCGATACCATTGCCGATTTCGAAAATCCGGAAGCCCTGCCGCCCATCGCCGTAGACGAGCCCACCATGAGCATGATGTTCATGATCAACAACTCGCCGTTCTTCGGCAAAGACGGAAAATTCGTGACTTCGCGTCACCTGAAGGACCGACTGGAAAAGGAATTGGAAAAGAACCTGGCGCTGCGCGTAAAGCCCGGTGTCAATGCCGATAGTTTCGTGGTGTACGGCCGCGGTGTGCTGCATCTGAGCGTGCTCATCGAGACCATGCGCCGCGAGGGCTTCGAGCTGCAGGTGGGCCAGCCCAAGGTGCTGGACAAAACCATCAACGGCCAGCGCTGCGAGCCCATCGAGGAACTCTCTATCGAGGTTCCGGAACAGTTTGTCGGTGCCGCCATCGAGCTTTCCACCCGCCGCAAAGGCGCCCTCGTCCGCATGGAACCGCGCGGAGACCGGACGCTGTTGGAGTTTGAAATCCCTACCCGCGGCCTCATGGGCCTGCGCTCGAACCTTCTCACTGCTTCGCAGGGGGAGGCCATCGTGGCCCATCGTTTCAAAGATTATCAGCCGTATAAGGGCGATATCGAAATGCGCACCAACGGTTCGCTGGTGTCGCTGGAAACCGGCGAAGCCATTGCCTATTCCATGAACAAGCTTCTGGATCGGGGCCGGTTCTTCGTGGAGCCCGGCGAGGAAATCTACGGCGGACAGGTAGTAGGGGAGCACACGCGCGACAGGGACCTGAATATCAATATCTGCAAAACCAAAAAGCTGACCAACGTGCGCGCCTCGGGCTCGGACGAGAAAGTGGTGCTGCCTCCGGCCATCAAGTTCTCGCTGGAAGAGGCCCTGGAGTACATCCAGGAAGACGAGCTGGTGGAGATTACTCCCAACCACATGCGCATGCGCAAGATTCAGCTGGATCCGCTGGACAGGAAAAGAAATTCCAGTACGGAGGACTAAGAGAGATTTGTTATTCCGAAAATTATTTGTAACTTTGCACCCCTTAATCTGTTTTTGTGGTTATGAAACAGGTAATCATACCCCTAAGCGATTGGGCTGCCGGTGAGCGGACGTTCCGCTATCTGGCAGATACAGAGTTCTTTCAAAGTTTTGGCAACACTGAAATCCTGGACGCCCATGTCAATGTGGAAGTCATGGTAAGGAAGGAAGGTCACGGGAAGGTGGAGGCTGTACTCCGCCTCAGCGGCACGGTTACCGTGCCCTGTACTCGTTGTCTGGAAGCCCTTGCCCTTCCCGTGGAAGCGCAACCTTCAGAGGTGCTCACCCCCGGTGAGTACCCGGAATGGGACCTCAGCCAGGCAGTATACGACTATGTATGTCTATCACTGCCCATACAGCGGGTCCATCCGGAAGGGGAGTGCAACCCCGACACCGTCCGGTTTCTGAGTCAGGTGGAGCGCCCGGACGAGGAGGCTGCTGCGAGCAGCCCGTTCGCCGCCGTGAAAGGACTTTTTGACAGCAAATAAACAATTAAAAAAGATAAACCATGGCACATCCGAAACACAAACTCTCCAAGCAGAGAAGAGACAAGCGTCGTACGCACGACTTTGCTCCGGTTCCCACGCTGAGCGTATGCCCTAACTGCGGCGCCACCGTGATGTATCACCGCGTATGCCCCGAGTGCGGCTACTATCGCGGTCGTCAGATCATCGAAAAGAGCGCCGAGTAATCAGCGCTTTTTTTGTCCCGGCCCGGTAGTTCAACGGATAGAACGGAAGTTTCCTAAACTTTAAATAGAGGTTCGATTCCCCTCCGGGCTACACCTCAAAATTGCTGGCTTTTGCCAGCAATTTTTGTCATATATTTAGCACTTTTTTCTTATTTTTGTAAAAACATTAAGTGCTATGACTAAAAGTGCTTTCTCCACTTTTGCAGCGGCCGTGGTCGCCCTCCTGCTTGTGGCCTCCTGTTCTTCTTCCGGCAGCGGCTGGGTAAAAGTGCAGGGAAACAAATTCGTGGGGCCTGACGGGAACGAACTAGTTTTCCGCGGGCTTTGTTTCTCGGATCCGGTAAAACTGGTCCGTGACGGCCAGTGGAACGAACGCTACTTTGCAGAAGCCGCCGCCTGGGGCGCCAACGTGGTGCGTTTCGCCGTTCATCCGGCCAACCTGAACGCCATGGGCTGGGAGGAAACCTTCAACGCCATGGACCAGGGCATCGCCTGGGCCAAGCAGCATGGCCTGTATGTCATCATGGACTGGCATTCTATTGGCAACCTGAAGGACGAACGCTATACCTCGCCCATGTACAATACCACCAAGGCGGAGACCTTCAAGTTCTGGCGTACGGTGGCCCGTCGATATAAAGACGAACCTGCCGTGGCCCTGTACGAACTTTTCAACGAGCCCACGGTTACAGCCCCCGAAGTAGGGGATTGCACCTGGACTGAATGGCGGGATCTGCAGGAGCAAATCATCGATACGGTGCGCACCTATAACCCCCGTGCGGTGTGTCTGTGCGCCGGATTCAACTGGGCCTATGACCTGACCCCGGTAGCGGCAGAGCCGGTTCGTCGCGAGAATATCGGCTACGTGTGCCATCCCTATCCGATGAAACGCCCGGAACCCTGGGAAGAGAAATGGGAAGCGGATTTTGGCTATGTGTCCAATCAATATCCGGTGATTTGCACGGAAATCGGATTCTGCCTGGAAGACGAACCCGGCGCACACATTCCCGTGATATCGACGGATGTCTATGGGGAGCACATCACCCGGTATCTGGAACAGAAGGGCATTTCTTTTACGGTATGGTGCTTCGACCCCCACTGGGCCCCCACGCTCATCACGGACTGGAATTTTACCCTGAGCACCCAGGGCCGCTTCTTCAAAGCCTACTTGCAGCAGAAGGCCGCCCAAACAGAAAAATAACGCTTGATTATGGATACCTTTGGTCATTTTGACGACGCCTCGCGTGAATACGTGATTACCCGGCCGGATACCCCCTGGCCCTGGATCAACTATATGGGGACAGAAGATTTCTTCTCTCTCATTTCCAATACGGCGGGCGGCTACTGTTTCTACAAGGATGCCAAGTTCCGCCGCATCCTGCGTTACCGCTACAACGGCGTTCCCATGGACGATGGCGGCCGCTACTATTATATCAAGGACGGTAATACGGTGTGGAATCCCGGCTGGAAGCCCTGCAAAACACCGCTGGACAGCTACGAGTGTCGTCACGGCATGGGATATACCCGGATTACGGGCGTAAAGGATGGCCTGAAGGCCGATGTCCTTTTCTTCGTGCCCCTTGGCCACCCTTGCGAGGTGCACCGGGTGCGGCTCTCTAACACGGGCATCGCCCCCAAGCGTATCCAATTATACTCTTTTGCCGAGTGGTGCCTTTGGAACGCCTCTACCGATATGGAAAACTTCCAGCGCAACCTTTCTACCGGAGAGGTAGAGGTGGAAGGGAACGTGCTGTATCACAAGACCGAATACCGGGAACGCCGGAACCATTATGCCTTCTTTGGCGTAAACCGTCCCTTCGACGGCTTCGACACAGACCGGGAGACATTCATCGGCATGTACAATGGCTTTGAGGCGCCGCAGCAGGTCCTTGCCGGAACCTCGGGCAATTCCGTGGCCCATGGCTGGAGCCCCGTTGCCTCGCACCGCCTGGACCTGACCCTGGAGCCGGGGCAGGAAGAAGAACTCATTTTTGTGCTGGGCTACGTGGAGAATCCCTCCGACAAGAAGTTCGTCGCCCCCGGCGTCATCAACAAAGCAAAGGCGCTGGAAATGATGGACGCGTTCGCGACCGGGGCGCAGCTAGATGCCGCCTTCGCGCAGCTTCGGGCCTTCTGGGACGACCTTCTGGACCGCTTCGGCGTGGAATCCGAGGTCCCGGAACTGGACCGCACGGTGAATATCTGGAACCAGTATCAGTGCATGATTACCTTCTTCTTCAGCCGGAGCGCCAGCTACTTCGAGAGCGGCATCGGCCGGGGCATGGGTTTCCGGGATTCCAACCAGGACCTTACCGGTATCGTGCATATGATTCCGGAACGGGCCCGCCAGCGCATCATCGACATTGCTTCTACCCAGTTCCCGGACGGCGGTTGTTACCATCAGTACCAGCCCCTTACCAAGCGCGGCAACAACGACATTGGCGGCGGTTTCAACGACGACCCGCTGTGGCTCATCTTCGGCACCGTGGCCTATATCCGGGAAACCGGCGATTTCGGCATCCTGGAGGATCCCGTCCCCTTTGACAACCAGCCCGGTTCGGAGGTTTCGCTGCTTGAGCACCTGAAAATCAGCTTCAAGCATGTGACGGACAACCTGGGACCGCACGGATTGCCGCTCATTGGCCGGGCCGACTGGAACGACTGCCTAAATCTCAACTGTTTCTCGGACAACCCCGACGACTCCTTCCAGACCACCGAGAACAAGTCGGAAGGCTCCAAGGCCGAATCCCTGATGATCGCCGGCCTGTTTGTGGCCGAGGGCCGGGATTTTGCCCAGCTCCTGGAGCGGATAGGGGATAGCGACGCCGCCCCCGTAAAGGCGGCTGTGGCCGATATGGAAGCTGCCGTTAAAAAGGACGGCTGGGACGGTGAATGGTTCCTTCGGGCCTACGATTATTTTGGCAACAAGATTGGCTCCCGCGAATGCGAAGAGGGAAAGATTTTCATCGAGAGCCAGGGCTGGTGCACCATGGCCCGCATCGGGGCGGAAGAAGGCCTCTGCGACAAAGCGCTGGACTCCGCAATGAAGTATCTGGAATGCGAGTACGGCCTGGTCCTGAACAACCCGGCCTACACCAAGTACTATATTGACTACGGCGAAATCAGTTCCTATCCGGAAGGTTATAAAGAGAACGCCGGCATCTTCTGCCACAACAATCCCTGGGTGATTATCGGCGAGGCCATGGCCGGCCGGGCCGAGGATGCCTGGCGGCATTATCAGAAGATTACGCCCGCTTTTACAAAGGATCAGGCCCTCCGGAAAGTGGAGCCGTATGTGTTCTGCCAGATGGTGGCCGGAAAAGATGCCTTTAAGCCCGGCGAGGGAAAGAACAGCTGGCTCACCGGTACGGCCGCCTGGACCTGGAAGGCCGTGAGCGAGGCCCTGCTGGGTATTAAGCCGCAGTTCGACGGTTTGCTCGTGGAGCCGTGCATCCCCATGGGTACCTACCGGATTCACCGCCGCTTCCGCGACGCCGACTACCATCTTGTGATTCACCAGACGGGGAAAGGCGGCAAGGTCTTCATCCCCTACAAGCCCGGAAAGCAGGAGCTGGAAATCAATCTGTAAGTTAAACACTCCCGACGATAACTGTGCGCGCTGCCATATCGGCCGATCTCCCGGCTATTATGACCGTCCTGGAGGTGGCCAAGGGCATTATGCGCGCCTCCGGCAACCTGCACCAGTGGGTGAACGGCTATCCGTCAGCGGAGGTCATACGGGACGATATCGACCTGCAGCAAGGCTATGTGCTGGAGGAAGACGCCCGGGTGGTAGGCTACTTTACCTTCATGCCCTCGCCGGAGCCCACCTACAGCACCATTTACGGGGGCGCATGGCTGGACGATGAGCGGCCGTATCACGTCATTCACCGGATTGCCAGTCTGCCGGATGTGCACGGGGTTTTCGCCGCCATCATGGACTTTGCCTTCGCCCATGACGACAACATCCGGGTAGACACCCACAAGGACAACCTTATTATGCAGCACAACCTCCTCAAACACGGATTCTCGTACTGCGGCATCATCTATCTCTCCTCCGGGGACCCGCGCCTGGCCTATCAGAAAATGACAGCTTAAATCCCCGCACCGTCGGTAAAGGACTCCACCGCACTCCCTTGCAGGATGCGGGAGTGGGGCGGTACGCCGTGGGTGAGCCACACGTTACCCCCAATCACAGAGCCTTTCCCGATGGTGATATTGCCCAGGATGGTGGCGTTGGAGTACACGGTGACATCGTCTTCCAGATGCGGGTGGCGGGGAATGTCGCGCGGAAGGCCGCATTCGTCGTACACAAAGTTTTTGGCGCCCAGCGTAACGCCCTGATACAAAGCGCAATTGTTCCCAATCACCGAGGTGGAACCAATGACAATGCCGGTGCCGTGGTCAATGGAGAGCCCGGAGCCAATCTGGGCGGCCGGATGAATGTCGATCCCCGTCTGCGAGTGCGCCAGCTCCGTTATCATGCGCGGAATAAGCGGCACCCCCAAGCGATACAGTAAATGGGCGGAGCGATAGTGCACCATGGCCGTAACGGCCGGGTAGCAGAACACAATCTCCCGCTGGTCCGACGCGGCAGGGTCGTTCTTGGCGATAGCCGCTACATCGCTCTCTACCAGCTCTTTAACGGCAGGAAGGCCCTCTACGAATTGGGCCGCAATTTCCGGCGAAGTAAGCGCGCTCACTACATCCTGCACTACACGCAGGGCATACTCCGTGTGCACGGCGCTGTACTGGGGAAACACCACGTCCTTGATGTTGTCCATCAGGAAGCGGAGCCGCTCGTTGGTCTCTTTAATGGAATTCATTACTGGAGGGGATAGTTCTGGTAGTCGAAAAGGACGGTGGACAGGTAGCGCTCTCCGGTATCCGGAAGCACGGCTACGATGATTTTTCCCGCATAGGCATCCTCGCGGGCAAGGGCCAGAGCACCGGCGTAGGCGGCGCCGGAAGATATGCCCGCCAGAAGGCCTTCGTTTTGGGCCAGCATACGGGCGGCGGCAATGGCGGTGTCATCGGCAATGGGAAGAATCCGGTCCACCACGCTGCTGTTATAGGTCTTGGGGATAAAACCTGCGCCGATGCCCTGGATTTTGTGCTTGCCGGCCACGCCGGTGGACAGGACGGCCGATGTGGCCGGTTCCACCGCCACCACCTGGATATCGGCCCGATGCTTCTTCAGGGCCTTGCCGGTGCCGCTGAGGGTGCCTCCGGTGCCAACGCCGGCTACCAGTACGTCCAGCTTGCCTTCGGTATCGGCCCAGATTTCCTCGCCGGTGGTACGCTCGTGCGCGGCGGGGTTGGCGGGGTTGTCAAACTGGCCCAGGATGAGGGCGCCGGGGATGCTGTCCTTCAGGGCCTGCGCCTTCTCAATGGCGCCTTTCATGCCTTCTGCGCCGGGGGTGAGCACCAGCTCCGCGCCATAGGCCCGCAGCAGATTGCGACGCTCCTGGCTCATGGTCTCCGGCATGGTGAGAATCACTTTATACCCCTTGGCAATGCCCACCCAGGCCAGGCCCACGCCGGTGTTTCCGCTGGTGGGCTCGATGAGGGTGGCGCCGGGGGCCAGGAGGCCTTTTTCCTCTGCATCGGCAATCATGGACAGGGCCACGCGGTCTTTCACGCTGCCGCCGGGATTAAAGGATTCCAGCTTTACAAGGATATCGGCCTTTTGTCCTTCCACCGCATGCAGTTTGAGGAGAGGAGTATGGCCAATTAGGTCTGTAAGATTCGTATATACCATATTGATAGCGAGTTAGAAACGATAGTTCAGGCCCATGGCGAGAAGAATGGGCATACTTACACTCTTTGGGTGCGGACTCGAATCTCGTCCAGTTCTTCCGGGGTGAGCATTTTACCCATGGAGCGGAAAGAGTTCTCCGGCATGTCGTGAACCCATTGCAGCACAAAGGCATCCAGGGAGTTGGAGAAGTCCGGGTCCACATTGAACCCTACCACCCGTGCCCCAAAGGAGACGTACTTGCGCAGCAGGACCGGCAGGCGGTATTTCCCGTCACTGAGGGCCAGAATAAGGCGGTCAAGGTCGTCCAGGCTGTGGCAAGGGGCCAGGAGGCTGTCCGGATTTACGCGGAGGAAATCCGGCTGGAAGGGATGGCCGGGTTTTACCATGGAGGCGGCATCCGGTGCGGAGCAGTTCTTGAGCATAAAGTGCACAATAAGGCTCTTGTAGAAGTAGGGGATGCTGTTGCTGATGCTGGCGGGCCCCAGGGTGTATTCCATGCCGGGAATGCGTCCGATGGAGGTAAGGATACCGGACATCAGGAGCTTGAGGGTGGTCACATCCCGCTGATACTGGGGGAGAATAATGGTGCGGCCCAGCTCCATGGCCTTGGGTAAATAGGGCGTGAGACCTTCCTGGAAGTGGAACAGGGAGTCCGAGTAAAAGCTGCGGGCTCCTTCCGGCCGGGCCATGAGCTCACTGCCCACGCCAATGCGGTAGGCACCGGCAATCTCCTGGTTGGAAATACTCCACAGGATGAGCTGTCTGTAGTAAGTATCGTATTGGTCGGTGTCCTGCGGCAGTCCGGTGCCTTCGCCTACGGCACGGAACACCATTTCCCTCAGACGCGCGAGTTCTTTCATGGTGTTGGGAATTTCCGCAGAGGGAACCAGGTAGCAGCGGTAGTCGCCGGAGGTAAAGACCACGCGGTTGGTAACGCGTTCCATTTCTTCCCGTACCAGTGCGGGATCTACCGGGGCGGCCAGCGGTTGCAGATGGGTTTGTGTTTCTGCCACAGGCTCTTCCTGACACTGTGTTTCCAGCGCGTAGGTGCGGTTGCGGATATAGGTGGACAGCGTGTGCGGGTCCATGTCGGCGTATTCGGAGGGCTGGATGGGTTGGCCAATCCGCACTTTTACCAGGGTGCCCCGCTTGTTGAACAGCTCGTGCACCAGGCGGATGGTGCGCAGGCGCGGGTGAATCTTGCCCAGCGTATGGAAGAGGTTCGAGTTGGCGGCATCGAAGTAAATGGGAATTACCGGCGCACCGGACCGTTTGATGAGTTTGGCGATGGTGTGGGACCATGGAATGTCCTCAATGACAGGCTTTTCCCCCATAGCGGTGCGATGTTCCCCTTTCTGGTAAGTAGATACCTCACCGGCGGGGAAGAAGCCCATTCCGCCGCCGTTTCGCAGAAATTCCCGGGCGGCACGCAAGCTGTCCACGTTTTGGGCGACCAGATCCCCGGAGAGATTGTCCACAGGCAGGAAATTGTCCTTGAACTCCGGAATGAGCGACAGCAGGTAGGTGGTCAGGAGTTTGTAGTCCGGACGGCGATGGCCTACCAGATCGCACAGAATAAGGCCGTCCACGCTGCCGATGGGATGGTTGGACACCGTGATGAAGGCACCCTCTGCGGGAAGGTGGGCCAGTTGTTCCTGGGAAACCTCATAGCGGGCTCCTACCTCCTTGATAATGTCACGGGCAAAATCCGGGGCGTTTTCTCCGGCATACTTGGGACGGACCTTGTTCACTTTGTCTATCTCCAATGCCTTGATCACCAGCTTGGCGACCATTTTGCCAAAGGCTCCTTTGAGCCTGAGCATGTCCTGCAGTTTCTCAGGACCCAGAACGGCGTCGTTTTCTTTCATACTCTATTGCGCGATAAAAGCGTAAGTAATGGTTCCCATCTGCCGCGCGGGAGCAGTAGGGGAGGCCGAAAATTTGGACAGCCGGGCGGCGCGGGTGGCGAAGGTGCGCAGGCATTTGTCTGCCGCGGAAAGTTTGTCGTCTACCTTGGCGTTTACCACGGTGCCTTGGTTGTTTACGGTGATTATCACCGTCACTTCTCCGGCGCCGTAGCAGCGGTAGGCCGGAATGGGAAGGTGCGAGGCCTTTCGCCCGTCCAGGCTCCAGGAAAGCACCGATGGACCGCTGTACGCGTGCGGCTCTTGCTTGTCTTCTTTGACGGGACTGGGCTGCGTGGCGGCAAAGGCGTCCGGGTCTTCCTCCGGCTTGTTCTGTCCGTCCCGCAGTTCCTGCGCCAGTCGTTCGGCATCCCGGTACAGCTGGTCTGCATCTATCCCTTTGTCGTCTTTGAGCGTGCTGCGGTCCACGGCTACGTTCCTAACCTGGGTATTCTGCAGGGCCCTGGCGGCTTGCAGCATGCGTTCCAGGTCTTCTTCCGCTATCTGATGCAGCTCTGCCTGCTCCTGCTGCCGCTCCAGTTCCTCCTGCTGTGTGAAGTCCAGCACAAAGCTGTTTTCCTGCTTCACCTCATAGCCAATCCGTACCGCCAGCAAAACGATAATCACCGCGAGATGGACGCTCACGGTGATATACAGTCCTGCTTTACGGTCCGGAGTCAGTCTCATTTGCGGCGCTTGGTCTTTTTCTGTTGCAGCGCCTTTTCTACCGTAGTAGTGAGAATGTCAATGGCCACCTTGTTGTGGCCGCCTTGCGGAACAATAATGTCGGCGTAGCGCTTGGACGGCTCAATGAACTGCAGGTGCATGGGCTTGACGGTATCGCAGTAGTGCTCGATGGCCGTTTCAATGGTGCGACCACGCTCTGCAATATCCCGGACGATGATGCGCATGAGGCGGTCGTCGTCGTCTGCATCCACAAAAATCTTGATGTTCATCTGGTCCCTGAGTTCCTTGCAGGTGAAGATGAGGATGCCTTCCACAATGATGACATCGGCCGGTTCCACTGTAATGGTTTCCGTAGCGGAGCGGGAGCAGGTGAGATAAGAGTAGATGGGCTGCTCAATGGTTTTCCCGCTTTTGAGTTCACGGATTTGCTGGCACATGAGCTTCCAGTCAATGGCGTCCGGGTGGTCGAAGTTGATGTTCTTCCGCTCTTCCACGGGCACATGGCTGGAGTCTTTGTAGTAGGAATCCTGGGGGATGACCACTACACGGCCCTGCAGCTGGTTGACGATGGTTTTGACAACCGTTGTTTTTCCGGATCCGGAACCTCCGGCAATACCGATAACAAGCATAGTATCTGGGGTTAAAATTCTGCGTTTTTGGGAGTGCGGGGGAACGGGATGACGTCGCGGATGTTGGCCATGCCGGTGACAAAGAGCAGCAGGCGCTCGAAGCCCAGGCCGAAGCCGCTGTGCGGCACGCTTCCGTACCGGCGGGTGTCGATGTACCACTCCAGGTTCTTGCGGGACATGCCCAGTTCATCGATACGCTGTTCCAGCTTTTCCAGGGAGGCTTCACGTTCGCTGCCGCCGATAATCTCACCAATCTTGGGGAAGAGTACATCCATGCCGCGAACGGTGCGGCCGTCCTCGTTCTGCTTCATGTAGAAGGCCTTGATGTCCTTGGGGAAGTCGATGAGGATGACAGGTTTCTGGAAGTGTTTTTCTACCAGATAGCGTTCATGCTCGCTCTGGAAATCCGTGCCCCAGTGCACCGGGTACTCGAACTTGACACCATCTGCAACGGCTTTTTCCAGAATATCCACGGCTTCCGTATAGGTAACCTTCTGGAAGGCGATGCCAAGGACGCTCTTCATGCGCTCGATGAGGCCGTCGTCGTATTTGTCGTTGAGGAACTGGAGGTCGTCCATGCAGTTGTCCAGGGCGTACTGCACCAGGTACTTCACGAATTCCTCTGCCAGGACCATGTTGTCGTTGATGTCGTAGAAGGCCATTTCCGGCTCAATCATCCAGAACTCCGCCAGGTGGCGCGGGGTGTTGGAGTTCTCTGCGCGGAAGGTGGGGCCGAAGGTATAGATTTCTCCTACGGCCGTGGCGCCCAGCTCACCCTCCAGCTGGCCGGAAACGGTGAGGGAGGTCTTTTTGCCGAAGAAGTCTTTGGAGAAGTCCACATTGCCCTTTTTGTCCAGCGGAATGTTCTTCAGGTCCAGGGTGGTTACCTGGAACATGTCTCCTGCGCCCTCTGCGTCGGATTCCGTGATGAGCGGGGTGTGCAGGTACACAAAGCCTTTCTCATTGAAGAACTTGTGGATGGCGAAAGCCATGGCGTTGCGGATGCGAAGAACCGCACCAAAGGTGTTGGTCCTCAGGCGCATGTGTGCTACACTGCGGAGGTACTCCAGGGTGGTGTCCTTTTTCTGGAGCGGGAAGCGCATGGGGTCACAGTCTCCGAGAACCTCAATTTCCGAGGCCTGGATTTCTACGGCCTGACCGCTGCCCATGGAGGCTACCAGCTGTCCTTTCACGGACAGGGATGCGCCGGTGGTCACGCGTTTGAGGAGTTCTTCGTCAAAGAGTTCCGTATTGGCCACGATTTGGATATTATTGATGGTGGACCCGTCGTTGAGGGCGATGAATTTCACTTGTTTGTTGCCTCGCTTGGTGCGTACCCAGCCTTTTGCCAGTACTTCCCGGCCCGGCTCCGAGGCGAGCAGAGCCTTGATTTTGGTCCTTTTCACAGTTTCCATAATTTCCGATACTTCAAATCATGCAAATATAGCATTTTCCCCGCACCTTAGCAAAAAAAAGAGACCGGCCCACCAAGGACCGGTCTCCCTGTCAAGGGACGGAAAACTTATTTTTTAATAGTCTCCCACTTGTACTCAAAGGTCTGGTCCACCTCGCCGTCATAGTACTTGGTGGCCTTGACGACATAATTGTCGGCGTCCTTTTCGTATTCAAGCTCGGCAACAGATTCGCTGCCTTCCCATACGGCATTTTTCAGCAGGTGTTTGGACGGCTTGCCAAACAGGCCGATTTCTATCATCCAGCGGTCGATACCGGCTTTGTCGGTAGCGTCGGCGAAAATGCCGCCCAGATTCTCGTCGGCATAGAAGGCCTGGATCTTGTACTGCTCCGCGCCGTCCGAGAAGCGGGACCATTTCTTGAGGTCACCGTTCTCCCATACGCAGTTGCACTTCGGGTCGGAGCCCTTCAAAACCTTGAGCAGGTGGCCTTCCTGGTCATAGGTGCAGTTGCGGACATCGCCCCAGGTGTCGGTGAAGGTGGATACGAAGCCGTTCGTGCCAAGCGTGAAGGAGAGGGGATCCTGTTCTTCGCCTTCCTTGATGTATTTGACGCTTGCTTTATTCCCGTTCCAGGTGAAAGTCCAGGTCCTTTCCCAATCGCCATTTTCATCCGGGTTGCGTTTTACGTCCGTGATTTTTCCGTCGGCGCCGTAGGTAAAGTAATACTTGTCCCATTCGTCGCCACACATGACCAGGCGCTTCTGAAGCGTGGGCTCATTGTCTTTCTTGCAAGACACGCTCGCGACGGCCAGTGCGGCCATCAGAACAATAAATAATTTTTTCATGTTGTTAAGAATTAAGTGTTAATAAATAAGTAGTGAGTAAATGGATTTCAAACTGGAAAGGATATCGGGAAGCGGCTCCCCGCAGCCCCGGACAATCCTGTACTCAAATTCCGCTTCGTTTTTCTTGCACAGGTTGTAAAGGGTGTTCATCCCGTGATAGGCGGCCGACCGGTCTGTCCCGGCAAAACAGATGGGCTGCCCTTTGCCAACGGGGACCGTGTCGTTTACGTCGGGGTTAATAAAATAGTAGCGGCTGAAGCTGCCGGCGGGACACTCCAGCGCTTGCCGGGCGGCGGCGCCCAGTCCCAATACCTGGCACTCTGTGAGCGTGTAAAGATTGCCCCAGTGGGTCATCCATGCGGCAAGGTCTTTCTTGCTCAGGTCGCAGGGAAGGAAGATATACCCCTTGTCCTTGTTCCCGGGCATTTGCAGGGCGGCGTAGAGTGTGGGCAGGTCGCTTGCCTGGAAGTTGTTGTCAAAGGCCACAAGGAGTGCTGTGCCCCTGCCGTTTTCCAGGAATTTGGGCGATGTCCAGCAACCGTTTTCATCTACTGGCAGGGGGGCGGGCATCTCGGGCTTCTGAGGCGTGGGATTCCACAGGCTGCCACCATTGATGTAGTAGTCGAACATGGGCAGCACTTCGTCAAGGGCCGGCATCCAGACGGAAGAGGAGTGGCCGCCGTCCACTACGCGGTATTCGTGCGCATACCCGTTGTCCCGAAGGACGCAGTGGAGTTCATCGTTGGCGTACAGGAGATTTTCCTCATTGTCGCCGCAAATCATGTACCAGTGAACCGTGGACAGCGCGCTCTTGTTTTGCTCGTTGAAGTAATACAGGGGGCAGTGCTGTTTGTAGTAGTCCGTGATGCGTGCCTCGCCGGCCTGTCCAAAACCGCCGAATATCTTTCCCCATTGGCCGTTCCAGCCATCCTGGGATTCTTCCATATACTGCCAGTCCGTTCTTACCGACATGGACAGGGAGGCGCTGGCAATGAACAGTTCGGGGTGTTTCTCGGCCAGGGCTACGGCGCCGAATCCGCCCATGGAATAACCGGTGACGGCGCGGTGCTGTTTGTCAGGAATGGTCCGCAGGCTGTTGTCAACAAGGGGAATCAGTTCATTGACAAACATGTCCATGTAGCTGAAGGTCCCGTCGTAGCGGTTGCAGAAATACGTTTTGAACCCCTGGGGGAACACATAAATCATTTCCCCAAGACCACTTTTTGTGAGCTCGTCAATCTTTTTGTTAGCGTGCAGCCAGTCGCCGTTCCAGGAGTTGTTGTCGTCGCCGTATCCGTGCACCATATACACCACCGGATACCGCTTCTGCGGCTGGCTGGCATAACTGGCCGGGAAATAGATACTATATTTCACGGAGGTGTTAAGTACCTTGCTGTGCAGGATATTGTCCTGGGAATACCGCTGGAAAGCCGGCGGATCCACATCCGGCAGCTCCCGCTTTTTCTCGCAGCCACAGGAAACAATGAGCGCGATACTGGCAAAAAGGTATAGAAACTTACTCTTGCTCATAAACTACCATTTCTTGTGCATACAGTTCATAATCCGGATGAGGGTTATTCAGACGGAGGGTAAGCGTGTGCTCTCCGCTTTCGAAACAATAAGAACTGAAAATCTCGTACTTGCGCTTGATGTAGTCAATCGGCATAGTAAAGTGTTCAATCTCTTTTCCGTCCAGAAGGGCCGTAACGGACGCCACATAGCTGTCATCCGCATGGCCGGTTTTCCGGACGCTGCCTTCCACCACTATACCGTTGCCCCGGAAGGGGAGGTCCACAAAAGAGGTAAATGCCTTTTTCAGCACCCTCTTTTCCACGGGCTTGATGCCTTCGAAGCTTTGTTCATATCGGACGGTTTGTGGTTCCTCTACATCTATCAAGATGCCGGAATCGTCGATTTCGTTGCACTTAAGCAGGAGATTGTAGTTTTCCCGGCAGACTTGTTCCAGGCTAAGCGTAGTGTAGGGGAAGGGGATGTCCTTGATGCGCTCGGCGCCTTTCTTCCAGTAATCCGGGATAGCGTCATAACCATACATAACCCCCAAAATACCGGCGGCTGAAGCCGGGTTGCAGTCGGAGTCGTTTCCACATCGCGTGGCAATGTCCATCGTCTTGAGGAGATCCCCTTTTCCGTAAAGAAGGCCGATGACCACAAAGGCGCTGTTGATGGTGGCGTCAATGTTGAAGCCGTTCCAGACCCCTTCCGGGCATCCTACGTCGTTGGCATGGCGGTTGGTGACTTCAAACCAGCACTGCTTCCAGTCGTCAGGATACTTTTTCCAGTACTTTATGACGTCTGAGATGGTGCTGTGGAACTTGGTGCCTTCGGGGATGGTCCTCAGGGCCTCCATGACAATGGTTGGAATGTCGTTGCAGACATAGGCCAGGCAGTACATGGCGCCAATATACACGCCGCCGTACCATCCGTCGCCGTAATTCATGATGTGGCCGATGCGGTCGCTCAGTGCAGAGGCTTTGTTCACTTGTCCGGGATAGAGCATGCCAATGAAGTCGGCCTCAATCTGGAAGTCGATGTCGTCGGCGTGCGGGTTGTATTTCCAGTGTCCGCTTTCCGGGGCGCCGCGTCCGCTCAGGATGTTGTAGCGGGCGGCCTGGTTGGCGTGCCAAAGCTTGTAGTCGGCACAGGCAAAGGCGTTGGCATAGGACTCCACAGGAGCGTCCAGTCCCTCTTTCAGCATGGTTTCCATGAAGGTGAGGTCCATGTAAACGTCGTCGTAAAGGCCCGGGTCCTCGATGTACGTATCGTAAATATAGTCGTCGTACCAGGGGATGGGAATCTCCTCCATGATGAGCCCGCCCTTGTACTTGAACTCCGTGGGGCCGCCATAGGTACAGCCGATGGTCTGGCCGTACCATCCGCCTTTGATCTTGTCTATGAGGGTTGCCTCGTCAATGGTGACGGTCTGGCCATAGGGCACCTTGGGTGCCTTGGCGCAGGCTGCCAGGAGCAGGAGTGCACTAATTATGGTAATACGTATCTTCATTCTGTCTTTCGCTGTAATATTCAATTGCGTTTATCCGGAGGAGATAGGTCTCGGGCTTGGGATTGCGCCAGACCAGTTTGACCTGGTGCCGTCCCTCCTTCATGCCATATTTCCAGGCGGGTTCCAGTTTCCGGGAAGTGCCCTTCATGGGCAGGATGGAAACCTGATCCAGTTCCCCGTCAATCCACACTTCAATCTCAGCCACGTACGGGTCATCTTCCTCCGCCATGGCAAAGACTTCGGATCCCACATGCTTTTTGGCTACGCGCTGGGCGTAGTCTTCTGTAATGCCCCTCAGGCACACGAGGTTACCCCAGATGACAAATCCGTTGCCAGAAAAATCGAACTCGTAGGTATCCTTGAGCCAGGCGTCTTTCTGGTCCCGCATCAGGGGATAGGTATTCACGAAGTTTTGCTCCAACGGAAGGACTTCCGGCTTGGAGACAGGGATAATCACTTCATCCTCATGGATTTCACCTCCATTTTGTGCGATAAGCTGCAATGCGTGGTTATAGGAGTATCGGCTGCCTTTCTCCAAAGATACATCCGTTCCTTCAAAGTCCAGTTCCCAGATTTCCATGACGGGTTTGCGCCAGAATTCGGGGATGTTTTCAAGACCATAAACTACGCCCAGCACGCCGCCCACCGTGGCGGGATTGCAGTCGGAATCCTGCCCGCAGCGGGTGGCAATCTCCATGGATTTTCCAAAGTCTCCGCCGCCATATAGCAGGCCGATGGTTACATAAGCGCTGTTGAGCTTGGCGTCAATGTCAAAGCTCAGTCCCACACCTTTGGGGCAGCCGGTGTCCGTGCCCCATTTTTTCAGGACCTCGAACCAGGTGGCTTTCCAGTCCCGGGGGTATTTCCTGTGCCATTGGCGGACATCGTTGATGCACTGCCAGAAAGTGCTCCCGTGGGGAATGGCCTCAAGCGCCATGTCCACAATCTTTGCAGGATTGTTCTCCACGAAGGCCGCGCTGTACAGGCCTGCGACGTATGCCCCGCCGTAGAATCCGTCACCGCTGTTCATGATATGTCCTACGCGGGAGGCTATATCCAGCGCCTGCGGCAGCATACCGGGTGCCATCAGCCCCACGAAATCGGCCTCAATCTGGAAATCAAGGTCATCGGCGTGCGGGTTGTTGAGCCAGTTTCCGGACGCCGGGGGCATGATGCCCTGGCGGACATTGTACCTTCCCGCCTGGTTGGCATGGGCCAGGTGATAGGGGGCATAGGCGAAGCGCATGGCCAGTTGTTCAGACGTGGCATCCAATCCCAGTTGTTCAAAGGCCTCGGCAAAGGTAAGGTCATTGTACACATCGTCAAAGAGGCCGGGTTTGCGGTCCCACCAGTGTTTGACATAGCCTTCGCCCCATCCGATGGGAATCTCTTCCGGGATGAGGGTGCCGCAGAACTTGAACTCTGTGGGAGCACCGTACACTACGCCGATGGTCTGGCCGGCCCAGCCGCCCTTGATTTTGTCCATCAGGGCGTCTTTCGACAGGGTGACGTCGGATTTTTCTGGCGCTGAAGCACAGGCCCAGGCAGAGAGGACGGCAGCCAGTATGATGCTATTCCGCTTCATAGACTTTAAGTTCAGTTATTGAAATAAAGGCCGATACGTTCTTGGTGTACTTGTGCCAGTGAATGAGGACGGCATCGTCTCCGATGATGCGCACGGCCGTTGTCGTAACCTTGGGGAAGGTGAAGACAAACTCGGCATTGTGCGGCTGGAAAAAGACTTCGTCCGAGTAGGGAAGAGAGGGCGTGACCGTGGCTTCTATCGGTACCCAGTTGCCTTTTTCGTCCAGATATTCCGGGTGCATGTTGCTATACCATCCGCCGAATTCCTCCAGCGGACCATAGTGGAAGGAAATCATGTCGGTGGAGATGGGCTTATCCCAGCGGTAGCCAAAGTAATCCTGCTTGGGGGCGTTGGACTTTTCTCCCAGGGAGTAGAATGCGGCGCCGGGGCCGCCCACAATGCCGTCGTTGATGACATCTACGGTATAGGCACGATAGGTGGCGGGGATGGTAAGCCAGCAGGAATCCAGCGTGGCGCGGTCCGTTTCCCGGGTGGCGGCAAGGATTTCCACCGCTTCGGGGGCGATGTTGCGGCCGTGGGGAGCGGGAAGCTCAAACAGGGCGGCAGGTTCCTTGGCCGGCGTGAAGCGGGCCTTGCGGTTGATGGTGTAGATTTTCTCTCCGTTTTCCTCGCGAACTTTGCCGCCGCGGGCCAGGATGTTCTTCTCGGCAAGGACTACGGTACGCTCAATCAGGTCCTCGATGGATGCGTCGGGCATGTCGTAGCGGGTGACGTTGATATACCGGTCGTTGAACGGCTTGGTCCAATGCTCAAAGGGCATGGCGCGGTCCAGGGGAACACCCGCATAGCCGTTGATCACTCCAAGGAGACCGCACATGGTGGCAGTCTGGTTGTCGCAGTCAAAGCCCAGGGCGCAGCCAATGGAGAGGGTCTTTTCCATGTCTCCGTCTCCGTAAAGCAGGGACAGGATGCCCATGGCACCGTTCAGGTCGGCATTCCAGATGCTGCGGGTGATATCCGGTTCGTTGACGTAGAGCTCATCGGCAATTACCTTGCGGGCGGCCTTCCAGTCCTCCGGATGGCGTTTGTGCAGGTCGATACACTCGTCAATGATGCCCCGGAAGCGGTCATTTTGGGGAAGATATTCCTTTGCGTGTTTGATGAGCGTGGGAATGTCTTTTTCAAAGAAGGCTTCGGCGTACATGGCGCCGTACACTACCGTAGGGGATACGGCCCAGTCGTCGGAGGTAATGCGGGCGGCCCAGTCGGAGATGCCGGCTGCATAGGCAGGCATACCCGGAGCGGTATAGGCCCATATCTCATTGATGAGCTGCGGGTCAATCTGGAACCAGTGCGGGTTATACTCCTTCTTGCCGGTAAGGGGTGGCGTGAAACCATAGTGCATCAGGCCCAGGGCGGCGCGGTTGGCCAGCCATACGCGGTCGCGGATGTGGTACATCCAATGTTTCCGCACCTGTGCGTAGGTGGGGTTCACGCCGTTTTTCTCCATCATCAGCAGATAGAGATACTCCACGTCGGTGTCATCGTCGGAGAAGGCACCGTCCACCGCCTCCATTTTGCGCATGGCCTTGTTGAAGACAAAGGGGCCTTCGCCGGGAGCGTCCACGAACTTGTTCTCGTACTCGAGTCCGTAAATGTTGCCCACCATCTGCCCAATCCAGGCACCGGCAATCTTATCTTTCAGCTGCGTGCGGGTAATTTCCAGCGGCTTTTGGGCGCAGGAGACCAGCAGGAGCAAAAACAGGGAAAACGAGGTGATTCTTTTCATCTTTTTACAGATTAGGGTTAGCCGCTTTCGCGCTCTTGGGAATGGGGAGGGTCAGGTCTTTTTCGGTTTTGGCCGGTTTGGCCCACCAGGCTTCCAGGTATTTGTCAAAGCGAATCATGTCCTGGCGCTGCCAGCCTTCAATGGCCAGTTCATGCGCCCGCTCCCAATACAGGTTGTCCAGGGTAAGCTCGCCTTCGGTCATGGGCTGAAGGCCGGCGCGAATGCGAATCTGCCGGAAATCGGGCACCTGCGCGGCGGCGCCCTGCTTGCCCTGGCGGACCAGCGCTTCCACGTACATCAACACCACATCGGCGTAACGAATCAGGAAGAAGTCGTTGTCCATGCCCACCTGGCCGCCGGTGAGGCGGCCGTCGCTCTGGTAGGTCCATTTCCCGATACGGGCGCCCTGAAGGGCCGTGCGGCGGGCATCCTTGCCATAGACGCTTTCCGGCATGTCCGGGTCAATGATATAAGGAACCCCCGGCTCCAGCTCCAGCGCCTTGCCATCCTTGTCATACATCTGCCCATACAGCCAGGTGTCCTTCTTGCGGGTGTCGCCGGGCTCGTAACTGTCCAGGAAGTCCGGCTCGCCACAGAGCCCGTCCCAGGCGTCGGCGTTGATGCCAAAGGGACGGCAAAGGTCGGCGGGTAGGGTGGACATGTAGATGAGGAAGGCGTTGTGGTCCGAGGTAGTATATACGGTGCTGAACGGAATGGAGAGGATTTGCTCCGGACAATGCTCGTTATAAACGTCGAAGTTGTCCTTGTAGTGCTCGGCCAGGCGGTATTTCCCGCTGCTGATAATCTCGTTACAAACTTGCTCCGCCTCCTCCCACATGGGCTCTCCAATCCATTTTTCTGCATTCAGGTACAGTTTGGCCAGGATAGCCAGCGCGGTACCCCGGGTTACCCGTCCGTAATACTCCGGCGTAGGGTCTTCCTGAAGGAAGTCCATGTTGTCATTGATTTCCTTTTCAATGAAGGAGAACATGAACCGGCGGTCTTTCTTCTCCGGATAGCCTTTTTCTTTCTTGGTGACAGAGAAGGGAACAGACCCCCAACCGTCAATGGCGCAAAGGTAGAAGTAGGCGCGCAGCACTTTCACTTCCGCGATGACGCGTTTTTTTGCGGGGAAGTCCTTCTCCACGCTGTCGAACATGTCCAGAACATCATTGCAGGCCGTTACGCCATTGAAACAGTATTCCCAGGCCATCTCCAGCAGGCGGTTGCTGGACGATATGGAATGCACGTGGACTTCGTTGTAACGCCCGTCGTCCCACCAGCCGCCGTTGGGATTTACGGGAACGCAGACCTCGTTGGTATTCTGGATGACAAAGGTCCACAGGCTTTTTTCCGTGCCCCAGTGTTGCAGGGCGGAATACGCGCGGGACGAGTATTTTACAAATTGTTCTTCGCTGGTGAAGAAGTTCTCCTTGGAGATATTGGAGTAGATTTCCTCGTCCAGATTGGTGCAGGCACTGACGGCAATCAACCCCAGAATGATGTATAAAACCTTTTTCATACCTTGCATTTGTTTAGAAGTTGAGGCTTGCGCCAAGCGTAAAGGTAGAGGTGCGCGGATAGTAGCTGGTACTCTCGATACCCGGCGTGAGGCCGCTCAGGCTCACTTCCGGATCCACCCCTTTGTACTTGGTGAGGCAGAACAGGTTCTGTCCGGATACAAAGACACGGATGCCATGCAGGAATTTGTTTTTCAGGTGGAAATCGTAGCTCACGGAGACATTGTCCAGTTTCAGGTAGCTGGCATCTTCAATGTATTTGTCCGAATAGCGGATTTCGCCGGTGTAGGACGTATTGTCCAGCCAGGACGACAGAATGTTGCGCAGGCCAATCTGCTGCAGGCTTTCGTAGTTGGCCCGGTACGAGTTGAACACTTTTCCGCCAATGGCGCCACGGAGAGTAAGGCTCAGCGTGAGGTCCTTATAGCGCACCGTATTGCTCCAACCCAGGGTGAGGTCCGGATACGCAGAGCCAATGCGGCTCCAATCCCTGACAGGGACTTTGCCCATGAATTCGTCCATGAGTACGTCGGAGCCGTCAGGGCCGACATGAGAATAGCGGGGGGCATAGAAAGAGCCCAGGCTCTCTCCTTCAATCAGGCGCTGCAGGTATGCGCCAACCGGTGTAGCCGCCCAGCCAATCTCGTAATCCTGGTTGCTGAACTCTTCATTGGTGAATTTGATGAGCTTGTTCTTGTTGTGCGCGGCCACCAGGCTGGTGTTCCACACCCAGTTGCGGGTTTTGACGGGCGTGCCGTAGAGGGTGAGCTCTACACCCGAGTTGCTGATGGAACCCAGGTTGGTGAACAGCGTTTTGTAGTCGTACGGGGGAACCGGAACATTGTACTCGTACAGCAGGTCCGTGGTGAGCCGGTAATAGTAGTCCAGGGTGCCTCCCAGGCGGTTGTCAAAGAAGGAGAAATCTACGCCCACGTTGAACTCGTTCTTCCGCTCCCATCCCAGGTTGGGGTTGGCATTGGATGCGGGGGCATAGCTGTTAATCCATTCCCCGTTGTAATAGAAGCTGGTTCCCGTGGACATGAGCATCAGGGACTTGTAGTTGGAGAAATCCTGGTTGCCGGTGACGCCGAAACCGGCGCGCAGCTTGAGCTCCGACAGCCATTGGATATTTTTCATCCAGGGCTCCTGTGACATGCGCCAGCCCACGCTCACGGCCGGGAACCATCCCCACTTGTGGTCCTTGCCAAAACGGGTGGAACCGTCACGGCGCAGGGATACGGAAGCCAGGTACTTTTCTTTGTAGTTCCAAATGGCACGGCCGAAGAAGGCAATGTACCGGCTGGAGGAACGGTAGGTGGACATGTCGGCAAGTCCTTCTTTGAGGGCGGTGCCGGAGCCCATGTTGTTCCATTTGTAGAAGTCGGAGTCAAATCCGTAGTTCTCCATGCTGGAACTCCAGCTCATCTTCTGCTCCCAGGTATATCCCAGGATGCCCTGGATGGAATGGCCGCCAAAGGTGTTGGCATATTGCAGGGTGCTCTCCCACTGGAGGTCATCGTAGGTGTTGGACGATGTGTATGCAACGCCTTTCTTGCCAACACTGCTGGGATAATAGGAGGTCTTGTACTCCTGCCCGGAGTATTTCTCGTCGTTGTAGCTGATGAAATTATCCCATTTCAGTCCCTTCACGGGCAGGATGTTCAGCGTGGCCCGCAGGTTCACGGACAAGGTGGCGGTTTCATTGCGCGCATCCCGCTCGTTAATCATGGCTACGGGGTTGGTGTAGTCCGATTCGGTGAGGGTGTAGTAGCCGCCGTAGAGCGTTGCCTCCGGGTCGTAAACGGGTTCTGTCGGGTTTCGCATGAACGCCTGCCGGAAAGCGCCGTAGTTGGCAGGAGTGGATATGCGTTTCACATATCCTATATTGTAGTCCAAATCCAGCCAGCCTTCAAGGATTTTTTGGGTGATGTTGGTCTTGAACAGGTATTTGGCCGCTTCATTTTTCTTTTGGAGGCCCTGGTTCTGTTCGATGTTCAGCACGGTGCGGTGGCTGAATTTTTCCGAACCGCCGGAAATGGCCAGATTGTGCTTGTGGCTGATGGGCGTGCGGGTGATTTCCCTGAACCAGTCGGTGTTGTTCCCGTACAGGGAGCCGGACTTGCCGGGCGCGAATTTGGTGATGGTGTATTCGAATTCCTCGGCCGTCATGGGCATGGCCCGCGACTGAACGGTCTGGACGGAAACCTGCCCGTCGTACTGGACGGAAGTCTTTCCGCTCCGGGCCCGTTTGGTGGTGATGATGACCACGCCATTGGTGCCGCGGGTACCATAAATGGCCGATGCGGAGCCATCCTTGAGCACATCGATGGACTCCACCTCCTGGAAGTTGATATTGCGGATATCGGCGTCGGCCACGCCGTCAATAATGATGAGCGGTCCCTGGCCTGCGCTTAAGGTGTTGGTGCCGCGCAGCAGGAACTGATAGGACGCATTGGGGTCGCCGCCGTCTGGATTGACGACAGTAAGGCCCGCTACCTTGCCCTGGAGCATGCCGGCGGCCGAGGTAAAGGAGCCCTTGTCCAGGTCTTCCGTTTTCAGGCTCACTACAGCGCCCGTGACTTCCTTCTTGGTGGTTTTCCCATAGCCGATGGCAACGGATTCATTGAGCATCGTGCTTTCCGAAGGGGTCATCCGGATGTTGAACTTCCGGCTGCCGTCGGCGGCAAAGACATAGTCATCGTATCCCAGAAATGAGACGGTTATGCTTGCTCCTCTGGGTACGGAGAGCGTATAGCTGCCATCGGAGTCGGTGATGGCGTAGTATTTACCACTAACCAAAGTTGCGCCCGCCATGGGAGCCCCTTTTTCATCGGATACGACACCCGTTACGGTGGCATTCTGTGCCAGGGAGACCCAAGTCAGCAGCATCAACAGGATGAATGATAATAGTCTTTTCATAATGCAATCATTTACATGCCGGCGACCACAATGCAGGAAAGTCCTGCAAGGAACAGGGCGAACATGACGCCCAGCAGGCCATACACCTTCTTGGGTGCGCCCTTGAATTCCTTCCAGATGAACACGCCCCAGATGGCGGCAATCATGGGTGCGCCTTGTCCTAGTGCATAGGAGACGGCGGCACCGGCCTCACCGGCACTAATATAATTAAGGGAAGTACCCAGGGCCCAGATGGCGCCGCCCAGCATGCCCACCAGGTGGGTGCTGAACTTGCCTTGGAAATACTGGGCATAGGTGACGGGTTCGCCCACGAAAGGCTTTTTCATGACAATGGTGTTGATGATAAAGTTACTCAGGAACACACCCACGGAGAAAACGACCATTGCCGTGTAAGGAGTGACCTTCCCGGCGGCTGGAGCAGCAAAGTTGTCCAAGTCCACACCATTGTATACCAAAGCCGAGAAGAAGGACATGATAAGACCGGCACAGACGGCCAGGGTGATGCCCTTGCGGTTTTGTTTGGGGTCTCGCTGCTCGTTGGAAACCTTGCCGGAAGCAACGCCATTGCAAATGACGGCGGCTACAACCAGGGCCACGCCCAGCCAGAGCAGGGTGGTATTTTGTCCGGCAACGGGATGCAGGAGCAGGTTGTTTAGAACGCCCATTACCAGGGCAATGCCAACGCCCAGCGGGAAGGCGACAGCCATTCCGGCGATGGAGGTGGATGCCGACAGCAGGATGTTGGAAACGTTGAATACAACGGCGCCAAGGAGCACCCAGCCAATGCTGGCCCAGTCTGCCTGGGCAATGTCCTGTAGGAAAGGACGGCCTTCGGTGCCGATACTGCCGGCGGTAAAGGCAAGCAGCAAGGAGAACAGCACCATGCCTATCACATAGTCCCAGTAAAAGAGTTCATAACGCCAGCTTTTTGCCGCCAGTTTCTGGGTATTGCCCCAGGAACCCCAACAAAGCATAGTGACAAAGCAGAAAATGACTGCCAAAGTGTAACTACCTACGATGAACATATGTTTATCCTTTTAAATGAAATCTTTTCTGAACGGAATGGAATTCTGTGCGCCCATCTTTTGTACGGTGAGGGCCGATGCCGCCGTCGCGAACACCGTGGCTTCTTTGAGGGATTTGCCCTCGGAGATGGCGACGCAAAGAGCCCCGCAGAAGGTGTCTCCTGCCGCCGTCGTGTCCACGGCCTTTACTTTGTGCGCCGGTACGAAGACTTCCGGACCGCCGTCGCAGATGAGGGCCCCTCGGCTTCCCATGGTGACGATAATTTTGCCTACGCCCTTGCTCTGCATGGCAGCGGCGGCCTGCCGGGCCTGGGCGGCGTCCGTTACGGGCAAGCCGCTGAAGGTGGAGAGTTCCGTCTCGTTCGGGATGAACAGGTCAACATAACGGAACAGCTCTTCCGGAAGCGGGCAGGCGGGTGCGGGATTCAGCACCACCATCGCTCCTGCCTCATGTGCCATTTGGGCCGCTTTGAGAACCGAAGGAATGGGGGTTTCCAGTTGGAGCAGCAGGATGCTGCAGTGTTCAATGGCTTCCCTGGATGCGTCAATGTCGGCCTCAGTCAGGTCTCCATTGGCACCGGAAGCTACCACAATGCAGTTTTCCGCATGGTCGTCCACATAAATAAGGGCCACGCCCGAGGGAAGGGAAGAACGGAGGATGCCGGAGGTGTCCAGCCCTTCCGCCTTATACTGCGCAATGGCATTGTCGCCGAACATGTCCCGGCCCACTTTGCAGATGAATTGAACATTTCCGCCCAGTCTTTGGGCGGCCACGGCCTGGTTGGCGCCTTTTCCGCCGGCCCCCATGGTGAATACGCCCCCCAATACGGTTTCCCCGGGACGGGGAAGGGAGTGCGTTTTGGCAGTCATGTCGGTATTGCTGCTACCGATGACAAGGATTTTGTTATTGGCCATATCCTTTGGTTTTAGTGTCTTAATTATACTTGCGCAATCGATTGTGCAGTCATTTGCGCCGTTAAGAGGGTGGTGAAAGGCTTATGTTTTAGTGGGTCCTCTTAATGCAATCGATTGTGCAACTCGTGACAAATATAAGCAATATTTTTAATTATCAAACATGTTAATTGATTTTTTTTTGCTTTTATCGTATCTTTGCCACTGCAACTTTAGTATGGTGGAAAAAAATAATATCTTTTCTATCTCCGAGCATACAGGTTATTCTGCATCTACGGTTTCGCGTGTGCTTTCCGGTAAAGCGCAGAAGTACCGTATCAGCCAAAAAGCCGTTTCCATCATTACCCAGGAGGCGGAACGTTGCCATTATCGGCCCAATCTTTTGGCGCAGAGCCTCCGTACCCGGAAGACGCATACCATCGGCCTGCTTGTGCCCGGCATCGAGAATCCCTTTTTCTCCAATCTTGCCGCCATACTCATCAATTTGCTCGACGCACGCGGATACCGGACGATACTGGCCGACTCCCGTGAGTCTGCCGATGAAGAACTGCAGGAACTGGAAATGTTGCAGCGCGGGGGAGTGGACGGAATTATCTGTGTCCCGGTTTCCGAGTCTCCGGAGGTGCATGAAAAGGTATCCGTGCAGATTCCGATGGTCCTGATAGACCGTTATTTCAGAGATACGACGCTGCCTTATGTCTGCACCGACAATTATACCGGCGCCAAAATGGCTGCCGAACTTTTGCTGAAAAAAGAGTACAAGTGCATACTGGCGATTCAGGGTGTGCCGAGTTCCATCCCCAACCAGGAGCGTGTGAGCGGTTTTGTGGATACGCTGGAAGGACATCATGTTGACTTTGACATCGTCGGCAATGCCTTTTCCATCGAGAACGGTTACCGTGAAACATGCCGTGCCTTCGGCAAAAAGAAGTACGATGCCGTTTTTGCTTTCAGCGCCACCATTCTGCTGGGTGTCCTCAAAGCGCTTCGGAAGCGCAACCGGCAAATCGGAAAGGACGTGGGCGTGGTCTCTTACGACAATAACGGTTTCCTCGAATTCATGGAACCGGCCATTACCTGCATCGAGCAGCCCCTGAGAGAGAACGCGGAGCTGGCGGTAGCGTCGCTGTTCTCCATCATCGAGGCCCGTAACCAGGGCGCCCCCGATCCGGAAATCCTTCAGCAGCTGATGCCGCCTCTCTTAATAGAAAGGGACAGCTGTTAAGCCGTCCCGTCAGTCAGAGTTTCCAGAGTTTTCTGTATTTAGGGTCATTCAGGTAGTGCAGTTCCTCGCCCGTCCTGCAAGCTTTTCGGGGAAGGAGTGCCAGGTATTCTTGCTTATAGGGCGAATCGGACGCCTCAATCCGCTCCCGCAGGCGGGTTTTGAGGAGGCTGGCATGGGCTGCGCTGCTCAGCCCCAGCAGCTTCGCCGTGAATTCGTTGGTAAAACCGGCGGCCGAATAACTGAATACCCGGATGGATTTCCAGGAGAGGGCGGGGAAGTCGCTCTTCAGCCGGGAGAGGATCCCATGCATATGATGCTCCATCTTCTCCTGCAGAAGTCCCGGTCCCGTGGGACCTCCGAGAATCCGGTAGAGGGTTTCCATGCAGCGCTCCCGACGATACGCATCGGTAAAGTGCATTTCTTCCGCCAGTATCCACTCGTGGGCAAATACGGCAAGGTTCACCAGTTCGTGATGCATGAATACGCTTTGCAGCTTTCTGCGGGTGCTGCGTCCCATTTTCTGATTGTTTTCCATGATACTTTAGCGTTAAAAATTGGGGCGCTAAAGTAGCCTAAACGGGACACAAAAAAGCAGCCCCGAAGAGCTGCTTTTAATGAAAATACTATAGACGATGTAAATCCCTTAGTCTTTCGCCGGTTTGCGGGCGGAGTACATGATCTTAAGGGCGGAGCAGCGACGCAGCTCCTGTTTTACATCGGAGACGATACCCATGCGGACGTCCTGGTCCACTTTGAGGTTTACGGTCATCAGGGACCGTTCTGCCTCGGACATGGCGTCACGCTCTGCGGCGATAAAGTCGCGGATATCTGCAACTGTCTTGAAAGAGTCGTTGAGCTGGATACGGGCATCGGTACCGTACATGGCCTGATACTGCAGGGTAGGGGAACCGATGAGGATATTGGCGCTCAGGTCTTTTCTCTCCAGTTTGGCGACCTCGGAGGCAACAGGTACAGTAACCTTTACCTTCTGCTCCGTTTCACGCATCTGCGTGGTCACCATGAAGAAGAACAGGAGCATGAACACGATATCGGACAGGGAGTTCGATGATGCCTCCGGGACTTCCTTTTTGTTGCTGGAACTTCCAAATTTTGACATACTTTTACCTCCTATTATTTTTTACCGGTATCCTTAGGTTCTGCCTCGGAGATGTTCTGAGGCACAGCCTTCTTAACAATGTCCTGCTCTGCTTCGGTGAGTTTGGAGAACTTTTTGCCGAAGTTGGCTCTGGAGAAGTCGTCGCGGAGCTCGTTCACGGCCTTCACCAGCTCATTCTGTACCTGAAGGTATGCCTGATAACTGGTACCACGGTCGTTCTGCAGGGAGATAACGCCCTTGGAGACCATGTAGGTTTTGCCCTCAATTTCCTTGGCCTCTTTTTCCGGGAGGTTGGGGTCGTTGGTGGGGTTGGTGAGGAACTCTTTGATTTTGTCTTTCAAGTATAAGATATCCATGGGCTCGCTACCGGCAAACAACTTATCGGCAGAGTTGATTCTGACGATGATGATGTTACGGCGGTTCACCTTCTGGTCCTGGGCCTGTTTGTCATCAGGGATAGGAGGAAGGCGGCGCTGCAGACCTGACTGGTCCCCCATGGTGGTTGTCATGAGGAAGTAGCACAGCAGCAGGAATGCAATGTCTGCCGTAGAGCCGATTGTTGAAATTTTTCTTCTTGCCATGGTTTCTCTTATTTTTTGCGGATGGCCATAATGACTTCACCTGCGATGATCGAGAGGATGGCGCAGCCACCTACGATGTAAGCGAGGTTGAGGATGGTGTCGGTCATCTTGAGCTCATTTGCGGAGGGAGGAACGGGACCGGAGAATCCGATTGCCGGGCTGCCCGGGGAAATCAGATACACCAGGCCGGCCAGCACGGCTGCACCGAGCACATAGATACCGAGTTTAACGAGACTCTTAGGGTCGGTGATGGCGCGGATGTAGATACCCACGCAAATCACGGCTGCGAGGGCGATGCCCAGCACGATGTATGCCCAGGTAAGGAGCACGTTCGTTGCGGCACCGTCATTGGCCTCGAATCCCGTAAAGAAACCCCAGACCAGCACGCAGACGCTCAGGCCAATGAGGACCCAGAGGACAATCTTGAAAATTTTAGCGTATTTCTGGTTTTCCATTGTAATTGGAATTTAAGGGGTTAACTTATTTCTTCTTGTTGTATTTTACCATAGCGTCCACGAAGCGGATGGAGGAGTCTTCCATGTCGATGGACAGCGCGTCAATCTTGGCAATGATGTAGTTGTAGAAGATCTGGAGGATCATAGCAACGATAAGACCGCCCACAGTAGTGATGAGGGCCACCTTCATACCGCCGGCAACAACGTTCGGGGAGATATCACCGGCTGCCTGGATGGCGTCGAAGGCCTGGATCATACCGATAACGGTACCAAGGAATCCCAGGGACGGGGCGATACCGATGAACAGAGCCAGCCAGCTGAGGCCGTTCTCCATGAGGCTCATCTGAACACCGCCATAGGAAACGATGGTCTTTTCCACGACATCTACGCCCTGGTCTGCGCGGAGCAGGCCCTGATAGAAGATGCTGGCCACGGGACCGCGGGTTTCACGGCATACTTTCTTGGCTTCTTCGATACCGCCTTTTTCAAGAGCAGCTTCCACAGCCTCAAGGAGTTTGGTGGTGTTGGTCTTGGAGAAGGCCAGGTACAGGATGCGCTCAATGGCGATAGCCATACCAAGGATAAGGCAGATGATGATCAGGGACATGAAGCCTGCACCACCTTCGATGAACTTGGTCTTAAGAGCCTGGTGGAGGGGAACTTCCTCACCGGAACCGGCGAACAGATCCACAACCTCTTCAGCTTCTTCTACCTGCTGAGCAGCGGCGGGGGCGGCAGCCTCCTCCTGAGCGGAAGCGATGTTTGCAGTGAAGGTCATAAGACCGGCGACTGCCAAAAACATGAAAAACTTTTTCATAATTGTTTTTGTGTTGTTAGTTATTAAGTTGAATTAGTTAATGAATTAATAGTCTCATTTGGTCGTGCAATTTAGTCATTATTTTCCAAACTGCCAAAGTTTATTTGCTTATTTCTCCGCAGAGGTCCTTTTCCAGCATGGTTTTCACCCATTTGTCGTTCTGGCTCCGGCCCATCAGGGAAAACAGTTTTCCCAAGGCGGCTTCCGTGGTAATGTCGGCCCCGGAAAGGACACCTACATGCTTGAGGGAGGCTCCGGTAGCGTACAGGTCCATGTTCACGGTGCCCGCTTTGCACTGGGTAACATTGAGCAGGATTTTTCCTGCGTCGCCGGCCTCTTTCAGCAAATCCAGGAACCAGGGCTTGGACGGGGCATTGCCAGAGCCATAGGTTTCGATGATGCAGGCGCGGGTGAGCGGGTCTGCCACTACGGCGCGCATCACCTGCGGCGTCATGCCCGGGTGCACCTTGAGAATAGCCACACGCGTATCCAACTGAGTCTGGACCCGCAGCATGGCATCCCAGTACACGGGTTTGCGGATAATGTCCGTGTTGTAGCGGATGTTGATGCCGGCCTCTGCCAGCGGCGGGCAGTTGGGGGAGGCGAAGGCGTTGAAGGCCTCGGCGCTGTATTTGGTGGAACGGTTGCCCCGTAGCAGCTTGGAATCGAAGAAAATACAGACCTCCGGCACTCGTGCGTGCCCCTCATGGTCCTTGGCGGCGGCAATTTCCACGGCCGATATCAGGTTCTCCTTTCCGTCCGTGCGGGGTACGCCGATGGGCAGCTGGCTCCCGGTAAAGACCACCGGTTTGGTGAGCCCTTCCAGCATAAAGCTCAGGGCCGATGCGCTGTAGGCCATGGTGTCCGTGCCGTGCAGGATGACAAAGCCGTCGTAGTCCTCGTAGCGCTCGGCAATGAGCTGCGCCAGTTGCACCCAGATGGAAGGCTCCATGTCGGAGGAGTCGATGAGCGGGTCAAAGGTGTACGAGTCGATCCGGACGTCGAACTTGTTCAGTTCCGGCACTTCGTCCTTGATCTGGCTGAAGTCGAAGGGCTTCAGGGTGCCGTCCTGCGGGTCTTCCTTCATGCCGATGGTGCCACCGGTGTAAATGATGAGTATGGACGATTTCATAGGTTAAACAGTCGTATGGCGTTATCCGTTGTAATGGTTTCTATTTTATTCAGGCTCAGTCCTTTAACTTCTGCCAGACGGGCGGCGATAAGCGGAAGGTAAGCGCTCTCGTTGCGTTTTCCGCGGTAGGGGACGGGGGCCAGGTAGGGGGCGTCCGTTTCCAGAAGGAGGTGCTCCAGGGGGATGCGGGCCACGACAGCGGGGAGGGATGCGTTCTTGAAGGTGAGCACCCCGCCAACCCCCACGGCGAAGTCTCCGCTCCGGTTGGCGCGCTCGTACACCTCGAAGCTACCGGAGAAGCAGTGCAGGTTGCCTCTCAGGTGCAGGTGGCGGCAGTCTTCCAGCACGGCAAAAAAGTCCTCCCAGGCATCCCTGAGATGGATATTGACCGGCAAATTGAGTTTGGCCGCCAGCTCAAACTGCAGCCGCAGTACCTCCTTTTGTTCCCGGGCAAACTCCTTCCCCTCGTGGTAATCCAGCCCAATCTCGCCAATGGCGACGATGCCTGTCATTCCGAGCGAAGCGAGAGAATCTCCCGCCGCTATGCGGTACACCGCATCCAGTTCTTCCTTCCAGTTATCAGCCGTCACAGACCCGGGATACAGGCCCAGCATCTGGAATAGCACGCCGGGATGCCTGAGGCCTGTCTCCCACATCCGGGGACGCTCCAGCGAATCTACATCGGCCTGGATCATTTTGCCCACACCGGCATCCAGAGCACGCTGAATGGCCGCCTCCGCGTCCGGAAGCAGCCATTCGTCGTAAAAATGCGTATGCGTGTCCACAAACATATCCACAAATATAAGAAATAATTCCCACATTGTCATTCCCACTCGGGAGCAAGTGCGCAGCGGCGCAGCAGGTCCACGTGCAGGAATCCCGCCGCCTCCAGGGTGCTGACGGCCGTCATGGTGGCGGCAAAAGGCTGGCGCAGCAGGGCCGACAGTTCCTCTACCGTCACGCCCCGGTTCTTTTGGACGGCGAGGCCGGCGTCGAGCTCCGCTGATCCGGCGCCGAACTGCCGCTGGAGAGCGTCGGCAAGGACATTCGGACTGCCGGGAGCTGTCTTCCGGGCCGGTGCGCCCAGGCCCAGCCGAGCCACCAGGTCCTCCGGCGTGGTGATAATCTCGGCCATGTTCTCGTGGATGAGCGAGTTACAGCCGGCGCTGCGAAGGTCGTCGGCCCGTCCGGGAAGGGCATACACGTCGCGCCCGTACTCCACCGCATAACGTGCCGTCATGAGCGAACCGCCCTTGCTTTTGGATTCCACCACTATTATGGCGCGTGTGAGGGCGGCGATAATCCGGTTGCGGCGCAGGAAGTTCAGGGCCACCGGCGCTGTCCCGGTAGGGTAGTCCGTCACCAGGCCGCACCCCGGCGCCCCCACCATTTGCATGGCCAGGCGCTCATGCTGCCAGGGGTACATTTTGTCGATACCCGTGGGCAGCACGCCAATGGTGGTGAGGCCGCACTCCAGGGCTGTCTGGTGGGCGATGCCATCGGCCCCCAGCGCCATGCCGCTCACGATGCACGGCTGCACCTTGGCCCGCGCCAGCCCTTCCACCAGTTTCCGGCACCAGGCACGTCCGTAGGGGCTGAGGTCCCGCGTGCCCACGACGCCTACCATCGGGTGCATCTCGAAAATCTGTGTGGGAGGGGTGCTCCCGTTCAGGTAAAGGCCCAGCGGCGGGTCCGGAATCTCCCGCAGCGGGGCGGGGTAGTCAGGGTCCGGGTACCCCAGAAAGCGGAAGCCCTGCTCGCGGATGCGGGTGAGTTCCCCCTCCGCCCACTCCAGCATGGAGGGAACCAGCCGGGCAAACAGCTCCGGATGAGATGCCCGGTCGGGGCCGGGTATGACGCCGTCGAAAAGCGCCCGGGCGCTTCCCGCCTTCTCCATAAGGGCCATCGCCAGCCTGGGATGGTACCCGAAAATCTTGTTCAGCGCACACAGCGCCACTTGTTCATCAAATTCCATCATGGGGCGAAAGTAATGCATAAAAACGAGAAACAACGCAATCGGTTGAAAGATTGCGTTGTTTCACATGTTTTTTCTGCTGTTTCTACCGATTCGGTAAAAAAATTACACGATTAAAAGGGCGTCTCCGTAGGGGCCGAACTTGTAGCCTTCCTTGAGTGCTTCCTCGTACGCGGCCATTACCGGCTTGTATCCGCCGAAGGCGGCCACGCTCATGAGCATGGTGCTCTGCGGCAGGTGGAAGTTGGAGACGATGGCATCCGGCACGGAGTAGTCGTACGGGGGAAAGATGAACTTGTTGGTCCAGCCGTCGAAGGCGTTTACCTCATGCGTGGTGGTTACGTAGGTTTCCAGTCCGCGCATGACAGTGGCACCAATGGCGCAAACCTTTTTGCCGGAGCGCTTGGCCTTGTTGATAATCGCGGCGGCCTCTTCCGGGATGATGAGGCGCTCGGAGTCCATGCGGTGCTTGGAAAGGTCTTCCACATCTACGCTGCGGAAATGGCCGATACCCATGTGTACGGTAATGAAAGCCTTTTCGATGTCCTTGAGGATCATGCGGTTAAAGAGCTCGCGGCTAAAGTGCAGGCCGGCGGCGGGAGCGCTCACGGCACCCTCGTGACGGGCAAAGATGGTCTGGTAATTCTCTGCATCTTCCGGAGTGGTCTTTTCTTTCACCCATTCCGGCACGTAAGGCTCACCCAGGGCAAACAGGGCCTCCTTGAAGTCCTCGTACGGACCGTCGAAGAGGAAACGCAGGGTGCGGCCGCGGGAGGTGGTGTTATCAATCACCTCCGCCACCATGGACTCGTCCTCGCCGAAGTACAGTTTATTGCCGATACGGATTTTTCGGGCCGGATCCACAATGACGTCCCACAGGCGCTGCTCACGGTTGAGTTCGCGGAGGAGGAGGACCATGATATCGGCCCCGGTCTTTTCCTTTTTACCGTACAGGCGTGCGGGGAAGACTTTGGTGTCGTTGAGGACAAAGACATCCCCTTTGCCAAAATAGTCGATAATATCCTTGAAGAGCCGGTGCTCAATTTCGCCGGTATTTTTGTGGAGAACCATCAGACGGGCTTCGTCCCGCCAACGGGGAGGGTTCTGGGCAATCCGATCCTGGGGAAGATCGAAGTTGAATTGTGAAAGTTTCATTTGCTCCGTTATTTCGATACCTTTATAATACGGATGATTGGGAAAAAAAGTTTCATCATTTCCTGTTATAGGCATCCAGGCGGGCCTGGGCACCGGCGCGGTCGGTCTCCGTTTCCCCATGGGCGGCCATCAGGGCCAGGTACTTCTTCTCTGCTTTTACGTCTTTGGTGGTGCGGCACATCAGCAGGCAGTTCTTGAGGGCGGTCATGTCGGCGGGGTGCTTCTTGAGCACCTGGTCGTAATACTTGCGCGCCTTCTTGTAGTCCTTGTTCACCAAATAGTAGGAGCCCAGGTTATCCAGGAACAGGGGGTTGTCCTTGCTGTAGGTGAGCAGGTGCTCCGACAGGGCCTTGAACGCTTCCTGCGAGGCAGGGGAGTTTATCCGGAACAGGGCGGCGCAGTAGTCCTGCATAAAGGCCTCGAACTGTTCGCCGGTCACGCTGCCCAGATGGTCGTGCACCCAGTCCGGCTTGCGGGTATAATGGAAGGTTACCAGGGCCTTGAGCTCCTGCAGGGCCATCTCCGGGCTCTCTTTCTCATAGGCCAGGAGGGCGTTCACCTTAATCATCTGCCAGTCCAGGTGGTTCTGGGCGGTGGCAATGGCTTTGCCGATGGCCGAAAGGGCCTCGGCGAAGAGGGCTTCGTCATAGTCCACCACCTCAAAATAGTTCACCTTTTTGCCGGTAGAATCCGTCATGGGAAGGAGCGGTGCGTTGCCCAGGTAGCGGTCCCGGTCCATGGGAACCAGGCGGGTGTGCTGGCAGCGGTTGAAGCAAAAGGCAAAGCGGGCAATCATATGGTTGGGGTCCTCCGGATAGGCGGCTTCCCATTTGGTGAGGAGGGTTTCCACGCCCAGGCCGTCCGGCCCTACGCGGTCTACCAGATTGCTGTAGCGGCGCAGGTAATCGTCCTTGGATTCCTGCGCTTGCAGCGGCGTCAGGCAAAAAAGGCCCAGCAGGAGGAGGAGAATGAATTTTTTCATCGGATGTCCATTCTAATTCGTTTGGCTTTGGGATACAGGTTGTTACACCGTTTCCCCAGATTTTTGGCAGGCCCCAGCGGTAGGCCCTGATAACAGATGGTAAGCGGGCCTACAGGCGCCTGGGCGGGCAGCGCCAGGGCGTCTCCGTGCAAATACTGTAAGGCGGTCCTGCGGTCTACGTCCCAGGAGGGAAGCGCTTCCGGCGGGGAGGGTCGCTCTGCTCGGAACAGCACAAAGGGGTCTGCGGAGCGCACAGGTTCTGCTTCTCCGTGCTTGCGAAGGACGGCGGCATATTGTCCCTCGCCGGGAACCAGGCCCGGCAGGAGGGCATAGCCGCAGCGCGTGGGGAGGGCTGGGGAGGCATCGGCCAGGATGGGGACGATATCGGCCCCCAGTTCTTCCGCCGCCCAGGCTACGGTGTCGTCGTTTTCCAGGTGGTTGAAGGTGCAGGTGGAGTAGATAAGGTAGCCGCCCCTCTTGAGGGTGCCCCAGATGTCCCGCAGGATGCGGCGGGAACGGGCGGCGCAGAATTCCACCGTCTGGGGCGACCATTCCGCTACGGCCTGCGCGTCTTTGCGGAACATGCCCTCGCCGGAGCAGGGGACATCGGCCACGATAACATCGAAAAGGGGTGTGTTTCCAAAGGCCGACGGGTCCCGCGAAACCGTGCCCACGCGAGGGTCTCCCCAGGTCTCCACGTTGCTGCGGAGGACGCCGTAGCGGGCGCGCATCACTTCGTTGGACAGGAGCGTAAAGCAGTCCCCCAGGCGTTCCCGGAGGGAGGCTGCAAGGTCCGTGGTTTTGCCGCCGGGCGCTGCGCAAAGGTCCAGCACCGTGGCGCCTTCCTGCAGGGGAAGCTGGCGGAACACATGGCCCACGAACATGGCCGATGTGTCCTGCACATAATACGCCCCGGCGTGAAACAGCGGGTCCAGCGTGAACACGGGACGCTCCTTGAGGAGGTACCCATGCGGGCTCCAGGCTACGGGCGTGGCATCCGGGAACGGGCAGGTGCGGAGTTTCTCCGGATTCAGGCGGACAGATACGGAAGGCGCCGCCTGCAGTGCTTCAAGCACCGTGGCGGCCCGCTCTGCGCCCACCGATGCGGTGAGCAGCGTCTCAAATCCCTCCGGAAAGGCTGTCATTCTGAGCGCAGCGAAGAATCTATTTGGCCCAGTTGGACGGGTCGAAGCCCTCCGGCATTTTGCCGTTGGAGGCATCTACCAGACCGTCCACCACTTTGTCCAGGGCTTCTTTGATCTTGCCGGAAAGCATCATCTTCATCATCAGGTTCAGGTCTGCTTCCACGTTAATCCAGAAGTCCGTCTTGTATGGGTCTTCCTGGGCAGGTTCAAAGTGCAGGACAATGTGAAAGGCGAAGGGCGCGTCAAAGTCTACCAGCTCAATGCGGGAATAGGGCACGCGCTGATGCACTTTTACGCCAATGTGGAAGCCCTGCACTGTGGCGGTGAGGGTGTCATAATCGGCCGTAATCATGTCCCGTTTGTCTTCCGGCAGCATGCGCTGGAAGTTCTGCAGGTCCACAAAGGACATGTACATCTCGTACGGTTGACGGGAAACGATGCCGTGTTTGCTTTCGATTTCAGTCATAAGTTCGTATATTTGTGCTTGCAAAGATAGTAAAAACCATGCACAAAATCTACTTCGAGAAACGTTGCATCATCATATGTTCGCCGGAAGAGGAAGCCCTGGCGGATCCCAACTCCGTAGAATTCCACGTAGGGGAAAAGCTGAATATCCATGCGTTAGTGCGCATGTTCGAGGTCCAGGACACCCTGTCCCGCATCTATATCCCCACGGACAACATCGAGAACACCTACCGGCGCATCTGCACGGAATTCAAGGAAGTGAATGCGGCCGGCGGGCTGGTGAGTAACCGCCGCGGAGACTATCTCCTTATCTCCAGAAACGGGCTCTGGGACCTTCCCAAGGGCCATCAGGAGCCCGGAGAGGACATTGAGATTTGTGCCATGCGGGAGGTCCAGGAGGAAACCGGCGTGGACCAGTTGGAGCTGCGCCGCCTCATTTGCATCACGGACCATGTGTACTTCCGGCAGGGGCTGTGGCACCTCAAGCACACCTGGTGGTACGACATGCTCTATACAGACCCCACCAACCTTACGCCCCAGCGGGAGGAAGACATCACCAAAGCGGCGTGGGTGGCCAAAAGCTCGCTCCCGCCTTTCCTTAAAAATACCTATCCTTCTATAGTGGAGGTGTTCCGCGAGGCCCGCATCTAGTCCGCCTTCACGGTTGCGGCCGGGTCCACACGCGCAATCACGCGCGAAGGAAGCCACAGCAAGGCCAGGATGCCCAGGAACGCTGCGGCGTCGGCCCCGAGCATCCAAAGGAGATTCACGTGCACCGGCACCCAGGAGACAAAATAGTTGGCCGGGTCCAGGGGAATCAGGTGCCAGGTGCCCTGGATCCAGCAAAACAGCAGGGCCAGTGCATTGCCCACGAGCATGCCTTTGAGCACCGCTTTTGCACCGATGGTAACAAACAGGCGGCTGGTGGCGCCATTGTCCATGCCCAGGGTTTTGAGCGTCCCGATGGTGCCGATGTTCCGCAGCAGCATCACCAGGAGGCCGCTCACCATGTTGAAGCCGGCCACCAGGGTCATCAGGACGAGGATGATGACCACGTTGAAATCCAGCAGTCCCAGCCAGTCGAATACCTGCGGATAACTGGCTGATGCCGTAGTCACCAGCAGGTCTTCCTCTTCCGGGTGGCCGCTGTCCAAAAGGAGGGTACTCATCCCCAGCGCCAGCCGTTCCACCTGTTCCCGCGGCAGGTCCGCTGCCACGCGTACGTCCAGGCAGGAAACTTGGTCGGCCTCCCAGCCGTTCAGGCGTTGCAGGTCCTCCAGGCGGGCATAGACCAGCAGGTTGTCGTCCAGCTCCAGGAGGTCCTGGTGCACAGTGCCGATGGTGAATTTTCTCACCCGCACCTTTTCGCCGATAAAATAGATGGTGAGGGCATCGCCCACGCCCAGCCCGGTAATCTCACTCAGCCGCCGGGGGATGGATACCGGCAATCCGTCATGCCCGACCTGATCGGGCATCTTGGGAATCCCTTTCACCAGCACCCCGTGCACGGTCTCTCCCTGCTTGACAATGCCGGCTCTCACTACGGCGGGCTCCAGCCCCTGAACCCCGGGCAGGGCCAGGAGGGCCTCCTCGGAGGGGAGCCGGCGCGGCATGGGTACGCTTTCTCCACCACTGGAACGTGGCGCAATGCGAATCTCGCCGGTAAGCTGGCTCACCCCCTCCCGGATGGCGCTGCGGAAGCCGGAGGTCACGGCTACCGCTACAATAATAACAAAGAAACTGACGGCGATTGCTATCGCCGCCACGTTTCCTTGAAAAGTAAGTTTTCGCGATATGAACCGCTCCGCTACCAAATGTGTACGCGTTCCTGCTCCGGACGGAACATCGGGTCTCCCTCGTGGATGTCCCAGGCGTCAAAGAAGGTCTGGAAGTTACGCACGCTCACGTTTACGCGGTTCACGGCCAGCGAGTGCGGGTCCAGGTTGGTGAGGCGGGCCTTCTCCTGGTCCGTGATGTTCTGGGCCCAGATGGCACCGTAGCTCAGGTAGAAGCGCTGGGCACGGGTGAATCCGTCGATCATCGGGTCTTTCTTGCCGGCGGTGGCGTTCTCCATGGCGGTGAAGGCGATGGACAGGCCGCCGTGGTCGCCAATGTTCTCACCCAGGGTGTAGCGGCCGTTGGCCTTTACGCCGGGAAGAACTTCCACCTCGTCGAACTGGGCCACCAGTTTGTCGCCCAGGGCGTCGAACTTGGCTTTGTCCTCGGCCGTCCACCAGTTCACCATGTTGCCGTTGGCGTCGAACATGGAGCCTTGGTCGTCAAAGCCGTGGGACATTTCGTGGCCAATCACCACGCCAATGCCGCCGTAGTTCACGGGGTCGTCGGCGTCCGGGTCAAAGAAGGGCTTCTGGAGGATGGCCGCCGGGAAGCAAATCTCGTTGGTGGTGGGGTTGTAGTAGGCGTTCACTGTCTGCGGCGTCATGCCCCATTCGGTTTTGTCCGTGGGCTTGCCCAGTTTGTCCAGGTTGTCCTTCACGTACCATGCGCTGGCGTTGCGCAGGTTCTCGTAATAGGTGTTCTCCGGGTTGATGTCCAGGGTGCTGTAGTCCTTCCATTTGTCCGGATAGCCAATCTTCACGGTGAAGGCGGCCAGCTTTTCGCGGGCGCGGGCCTTGGTGGTGTCGCTCATCCATTCCAGGGCGTCGATGTGCTCGCCCAGGGCGGTGCGCAGGTTCTCCACCAGCACCGACATCTTCTGTTTGGAACTTTCCGGGAAGTAGCGCTGCACGTACATTTCACCCACGGCTTCTCCCAGCAGGCCGTTGGGCACGGACATGGCGCGTTTCCAGCGGGGCTGCTGCTCCTTGGCGCCGGCCATCTGGTGGGAGAAGAACTCCCAGGATGCGGTGTAGAAGTCGTCGGAGAGGGCGCCGGCCTGGCCGGACACGAACTGGCACAGGAGGTAGGCCTTCAGGGTTTCCAGGTCACACTTTTCCAGCATGGCGGAAAGCCCGTCGAAATAGGAAGGCTGCTGGACAATCACCTTCTCCTGGTCGGGAATTCCGGCGGCGGCGCACAGCTTGTCAAAGCGCAGGCCGGGCCAGCGCTGGTAAATTTCCTGGCTGGACATGGGGTTGTAGATGGCCTGCATGTCGCGGTTCTGCTCGCGGGACCAGAAGATGCGGGCCAGGGCGGTTTCTACGGTCAGGTCTTTCTGGGCAACGTCTTCCGCGTCTTGGACTCCGGCCAGGCCCAGCACCTTGACCAGGTAGGCCTGATAGCCGTCGTACAAGGCTTGGTTTTCTTCCTTGAGGTAATAGTCACGGTCTCCCATGCCCAGGCCGCCCTGGCCCAGGTAAAGGACTTGCATGTCGCTGTTGGCGAGGTCGGCCTCAACGCCGGCGCCCAGGAAGCCGCCTTCTCCGTAGCGGTTCATCTCGCCCAGGAGGGCGGCCAGCTGGTCACGGGTTTCAACGGCCTGGATTTGGGCGATGTACGGCAGGATGGGCTGGGCACCCAGCTGGTTGCGGGTGGTGGAGTCCAGGGCCATCTTGTACAGGTCAGAGATTTTCTGGTCCACGGTGCCGGGCTTGGCCTCCAGGGTGGTCATGCTCTCGAAGAGGGCGTTGAGGTTTTCCTGGGTGCGCTCACGGATGGCATCGAAACTGCCGTACCGGGAGAATTCCGGACGAAGCGGGTTCTTCTGCTGCCAGCCGCCGGTAGCGTACTGGTAAAAGTCCACCTTGGGGCTGGCGGTGGTGTCCAGGTCGGTCAAATCCAATGCGGGGGCGCCGCTTTTGGGCGCGCAAGCCGCAAAGGCAAGCATTGACATCATAAGAATAATTCCTTTTTTCATATAGTGTTACATTATAAGTTCACAGTTTGCAAAATTACACAATTATGCGGATATTTGCATACTTAATCCGATTTTATGAAAGTACAGAATATCCTGGTACGATACGGCATTTCCACCCTGGGGCTCATCATTGTGGCGCTGGGGGTGGGTATATCCATTAAATCCAACCTGGGCATTGCGCCGCCATCCTGCCCGCCCACCATTTTTAACCTGGCCTGGCCGGCCTTGTCCGTGGGAACGTTCACTTGGATCATGCACCTGGTGTTTATCCTTCTGCAGTGGGCCCTGTTACGGAAAGACTTCAAGCTCAGCTACCTCATGCAGATTCCCGCCGCTTTTGTGTTCGGTTACCTGTGCGACGCCTCCATCTGGCTGTTCGACGCCATTGCCTCTCCGGCAACGGAGTACTGGCTGCAAATGCTGCTGTGCATTGTCTCCATCCCCCTCACGGCCATCGGCATTAAACTGGAGGTGCTGGGAGAGGGCTGGATTCTGGCCGGTGACATGACCACCGCCGTGCTCAGCCGCGTCACCAAGGCGCCCTTCAGCACCGTAAAGGTAGTGTTCGACATTGCGTTGGTAGCTCTTACGGCCGCTTTTGCCTGGTTCACCTTTGGCCTGCTCACCGGTAACGGTTTCACGGTGGTCATCCGGGAGGGAACGCTCCTGTTGGCCTTCCTCACCGGTATCTGCATGCGTTTCACAGACCCGCTTATGGACCGGCTCTTTGCCCCGCTTGTGAACAAGTACATTCATCCGTAAGGAACTTGTCATTTCGAGCGAGCAAAGCAAGTCGAGAAATCTCATGAAAAAGCTCATCGGCTTTTTAAAAGAATGGATGCTGCCCTGCGCCATTGTGCTGGGCATCGGCCTTTATTTGCTGTACCATTTTGTGCCGATACTCCATCCCTGGGGGCCGGTGCTGCATGTGGCGGCGTCGGAGGGACAGCGGCTGGTGATTGCCGTGCTGCTGTTTTTCCAGTTTGTGAAAATATCGCCCCATGACCTTAAGCTGAGCCGATGGCATCTGGGGGCGCTGGCCGTTCAGGTGCTCAGTTTCCTGGTGCTCGCGGGGCTGGTGGCACTGACCCGGGGGGAGCTGCGGATGCTCCTGGAATGCGCCATGCTGTGCCTGATTTGCCCTACGGCGTCGGCCGCGGGGGTTATTACGGACCGCCTGGGCGGAGACCTTGCCGGCACCGTGACCTATCTGGTCCTCATCAATGGGGTGGGCACCTTCCTCATTCCGCTCATTATTCCGCTGGTGAATCCATCGGCAACCCTTGGCTTCTGGGCCTATGTAGGGCATATCGCCCTGAAAGTGTTTCCGGTGCTCATCCTGCCGGGGCTGCTGGCGTGGCTGGTACGGTATACCACTCATAGTCTGCAACGGCGCCTGATGCGCTGGGCATCCAACTCTTTCTATGTCTGGGGCATCGGCCTCACGCTGGCCATGGTCCTTTCTACGCGGGCGCTCCTTCTGAGCAGCCTGGGGGTGTGGGCAGTAGCGGGAATCGTCCTTGTGTCTGTGCTCTGCTGCTTTGTGCAGTTTTTTACCGGACGATGGATGGGACGCGCCAAAGTGGAGAGCCTTACGGCCGGGCAGGCGCTGGGGCAGAAGAATACCGGTTTCCTTATTTGGCTGGGATACAATTATTTAACGCCCGTTACTTCTGTCGCGGGCGGGCTCTATGCCATCTGGCAGAACCTCTTTAATTCGTGGGAATTGTATCGGAAAGCGCACGAAGACGCGCAGCAGAAGGCTGCGTAGCCAGGTAGTGCTCGTAATGCCGTAAGATGCTGTTGACGTAGCGGCGGCTCTGGTGCCGGACCGGGAGCACTTGGTCCCACTGGTCGGCGTCCCGGCCACCGGCGGCGGCATCGGCCTTTAGCTTACGTAGTTTTCCGTCGCCCATATTGTAGGCCGTCAGGGCGAATTTGAGCGTGTCCAGGGCGCTGGCGGCGGAGTACATCTGTTCCAGTTTACGAAGGTAACGCGTGCCAATCCGGATATTCTGCTCCGGGTCCAGCAGCGTTTGCTGGCTGTATTTCCCCGATTGAATCTGCATCAGGCCCACGGCGCCGCCGGGGGAAACCACGTGGCTGTTGAAATGGGACTCCTGCCGGATGACGGCAGCCACCAGGCGCCAGTCCCAGCCTATGCTGTCGGCATACATGCGAATGAGGGAATCGTGGGGGCTCAGGGGAGCGGGGAGGTCCCCGACTGCGGCAAAACTATTCTCCGGAGCGCTGTGTTTGTGCACCTCGTAGGAAATCAGGAAAAAGGCAACCAGGAGCGTTACGGCAAGGGCGTATTTACCGGCTTTTTTCATCGGGTCATACTTTTAAGCCCGCTGGAGAGCCCGCCGCCCAGGCCGCCACCCAAGCCACCGCCCAGCCCGTCGCTGCTGCTGTTTCCGCCTTTTCCGCCGCCCATGCCGCCGCCGCTGGCACGTGAACTGAGTGTGCGCAGTTTCCCCAGGCGCGGGTAGAACGGCCACGATACGCCAATCTTGATGGCGCGGGAAGTCTGGATATAATGGTGTGCGGTGAAGTAGTCCTTGCGCTGCATGGGCCAGCCGTTGCCGGCGTTCTCCAGCTTGACAAAGATGCAGCACTTCTTCCACTGGGCGTTGATGAATACGTCAAACACCGGGCAGTTGCCGTAGCGCTCCTTGTTTTGCGTGGTGAAGGTGCCTGTGACCGGATTGTAGGACGGCGCGTACCAATAGGTGGTGTAGCGGGCGTTGAGGCCCAGCTGCAGTTGCAGTACTTTGGGGTCGATAATATTGAACTGCAGGTACCAGCGCAGGTTCAGGGCCAGGGTAGGGAGGGGCAGTACATTCTGGTTGGACGACAGCTGCACCAGGGCGGTGTTGTCCAGATGCACCGGCCCGAAGGCGAAGTTTTTGGTGAGCCCGACGGTGAAAACGCTCTCCGCCGTACCATGCTGCCGCACAACGCCCAGGGTGTCGTAATACACCTGGTTGGCCAGAAGGGCATAGCCTACCTCCGCTTTCAGTTGCCAGCGGGGGATGTCCAGCGTGGCATGCACTTTTGTGGTCGATAACTTGGAGAAGTCGTTCTCCCAGCGGAAGTGGTTGGAATAGAAATGCTGCTGGTAAAAGTCCGGCGTCTTGAGCTTGGTCTCAAAATGGGCCTTGAGGCTGATGGGGCTGTCCGGATGCCGGCGGAAGGGGAAGAAGTTGAGCGTTGCGTTGGCATTGACAGAGAAGTCGTTTACCTCTTTTCCGGCAAAGGTATACATGCCGGTAGCGTCCCATTTGAGGTAGCGCTTAAAGCTGCCTTCCACCCCGGCATAGGCATACACGCTGTTCCACTTGTGGCTGGAAGGCTTGTACAGGACTTCGTCCGGATCCTGCAGGTAGAAGGTTTGGAAACGGTCGCCGATGCCGCCTTCAATTTTTGAGACGATGGCGTTGTCCTTCCAGGGTTGCAGGCGGATGAATACGCGGTTGTCCAGGCGCATGTTGCGCAGGGAATCCGCACTCTTGGCCGGGTTGATGTTGAAAACCTCGTTGTAGAAGGTGGCCAGCTCGTCGGAATTATTGTCTACGTACTTTTTACTGTAGGTGGTGAACTCCGTTGCCGTGCCCACGAAGGCCGTGGTGGCGTCCCGGTCCAGGGTGTCCGAAGGGTGCCAGGTGGTGTCTCCGCGGTGCTTGAGTTTCTCGATGAAGGTGAAGGGAATGCGGAGGGTCTGGTCTGCAAAAACGGTCATCTTCCGATAGCTGTTGGAGGCGGCAGCTAGGTTCACGTTGATTTCGCGAACGTCCACCGTGGTGTCCCGGATCCACAGGTTGTCCACCATACCGCCGCTTTCCTGCCGGGAAATCTTGTTGTAAATGAAGCCGGCATGGGCCATGTAGCGCTTGCCCAGGTAGTTGCCGCTCACAAAGTAGGTGCGGTTGTCTGTTTTTTCGTTCTTGAGGGTACCGGCGCCGCCGTAGCGTTTCATTTCCAGGGCGATGTTAAGCGAGGGAAGGATGTTCTGCGTGGTGAAAACGCGGAAGTTGTCGGCGCTTAAACTGCTGCTGTTGAACAGGTTGCCGGAGTATTCCAGTTCCGTATACGGGGTTTTGGTGTTAAAGAACGTGAAGTTTTCCGCGTTGTAGGTCCAGCTTTCCTGGGCCTTGTAGAAGCTGGCGCTCTGCTCCTGGTCCCGGCGGAAGTAGTTGTACTGCTGGACGGCACTGCCCGGCATGCCCAGCCAGGTGGCGCCGGCGTCTTCCCGCATGAAGGGATAGTCGTAGAAATGGTAGTTGGCGGTGGTGTCCCATTTTACCGTTTCCATGCTGTTGAACAGGCGGTTGTGCTTCCAGGTGGTGAGGCGCTTGTACAGCAGGCTGTCCGGCAGGAAGGGCGTTTCCAGGATACGCGGGGTGTTCTGGATAATGCTGTCCTTGATGCGTTTGAGGCTGTCTTTCCGTTTGAGGATGCTGTCCTGTCTGTGCAGGATGGCGGGGAGTTGCACGTGCTCGTATATCCAGCGCTTGCGTTCCGCTTTGCTCATGCTTGCCCATTTCTTGTCCCAGGCAATTTGGGCTTGGAGGGTGGAATCGGCCACAAAGAGGGAGTCTACGCGGGGCCAGATGAGGGTGTCGCCTTCCGCTTTCAGGGAGTCTATCACCAGTTTGTGGGTGTAGCTGTCCTTGGTGGCTACGTACCACTGATACAGGAAGGGATCCGTGAGTTTGAGGCTGTCCGGCACCTTCATGGTGTCCCGGGCATAGACCGTGGGGACATTGTCCTCTGCGCCAAAGAGGTCTTCCTCCTCCGTGAGGCTGTCCCGCCGGGCACGGATGCTGTCTTTCTGCATCTGCTCCATGGTGGCTCTGGCCAGGCTGTCCAGGGGGTCCTTTGGGGACAGGCTATCCAGGGAAGGACGCTGCATACTGTCCTTCTGCAGGACTTTTACCAGGCTGTCCAGGGGGCGGTGGAGAGAGTCCACCTGCACGGTGTCCCGCCTGGCGTCCGGGAACCAGGCATGCAACACCCTGGCGCGGTTCATTTCCACGCCCAGCGTCTGCGCTGCCACCCCTCCGGCCACTGCCAGCGGGAGCAGGATGTCTGTCCACAGTTTCGCCATATCCCACAAATATACAAATAATTTGCCATACCCTCTACTTCCGCCCCCACCTTTCTTCCCATTCCTGCTTCCCGGGTGCTGTCATCGTCCCACTCTTTGGACCCATAACAGCACCCCGGGGAGGATATGCACGCTGGGAGTAAAATCCCGTTGGTCGATAAGTTTCTGAGTATCACTACTTTACTGAAAATCCTCGGCGCAAAAAGAGCCGAGGATTATTAGCAAAACGCTGTGAGTCAATCACTTATTAACCAGCGGGGACAAAGGGCCGGAGATTATTCCGCCGGGGAAAAATCGTCCTTGCCTACGCCACACACGGGGCAAACCCAGTCTGCGGGGATGTCTTCGAAAGCGGTTCCGGGGGCTATCCCGCTGTCCGGGTCGCCTGCTGCGGGGTCATACACATACCCGCAAATGTTGCATACGTACGTTTTCATATCCTTTGTATTGTGTTAAATTGGGGTTACAGGCCAATCTTCTTAAAGAAATCGTTTCCTTTGTCGTCCACCAGGATGAAGGCCGGGAAGTCTTCCACGGTGATTTTCCAGATGGCCTCCATGCCCAGCTCCGGGTACTCCACGCACTCGATGCTGCGGATGCTGCTCTGGGAAAGCACGGCCGCCACGCCGCCGATGGTGCCCAGGTAGAAGCCACCATGCTTCTGGCAGGCATCCGTGACCACCTTGGAGCGGTTGCCCTTGGCAATCATCACCAGCGAGGCGCCATGGTCCTGGAATTCGTCCACATACGGGTCCATGCGGTTGGCCGTGGTGGGGCCCATGGAGCCGCAAGGGTAGCCTGCGGGCGTTTTGGCCGGGCCGGCGTACAGGATGGGATGGTCCTTGAAGTACTGCGGCATGCCTTCACCGGCATCCAGGCGGGCCTTGAGCTTGGCGTGGGCAATGTCGCGGGCCACAATGATGGTGCCCTTCAGGTTCACGCGGGTGCCTACGGCGTATTTGGTCAGTTCCGCCCGTACGGCGTCAATGCCTTTGTCCAGGTCGATTTCTATACCCTTGGGGCCTTCGCCGGGCCTGCGGAACTCCTCCGGAATGAGCTCCGAGGGGTTGCTGTCCATCTTCTCGATCCAGACGCCGTCCGCATTGATCTTGGATTTGATGTTGCGGTCTGCGCTGCAACTCACGCCCATGCCGATGGGGCAGCTGGCACCGTGGCGGGGCAGACGCACCACGCGGATGTCGTGGGCCAGGTACTTGCCGCCGAACTGGGCACCCAGACCAATCTTCTGCGCCTCCTTCAGGAGTTTTTCTTCAAGGTCGATGTCACGGAAGGCGCGGCCGGTCTCGTCGCCGGTGGTGGGCAGGGCATCGTAGAACTTGATGCTCGCAAGCTTGACGGTGAGGAGGTTCTTTTCGGCCGATGTGCCGCCAATCACAAAGGCAATGTGGTAAGGCGGGCAGGCCGCCGTGCCCAGCGAGCGCATTTTCTCCACCAGGAAGGGGATGAGGGTGCCCTCGTTCTGGATGGTAGCCTTGGTCATGGGGTAGAAGTACGTCTTGTTGGCACTGCCGCCGCCCTTGGCGACCATCACAAAGCGGTATTCTGCGCCGCGGGTGGCCTCAATGTCAATCTGAGCGGGCAGGTTGCACTTGGTATTTACCTCGTTGTACATGTCCAGCGGGGCGTTTTGGCTGTAACGGAGATTCTCCTGGGTGTAGGTTTCATAGACCCCTAAGCTCAGGGCTTCCTCGTCCTCACAGTCCGTCCAGACCTGCTGGCCTTTTTCCCCGTGGATGATGGCGGTGCCGGTGTCCTGGCAGAACGGGAGCACGCCCTTGACGGCGGTTTCTGCGTTGCGCAGGAACTGCAGGGCTACGTATTTGTCGTTGTCCGACGCCTCCGGGTCCTTGAGGATGGCGGCCACCTGCTCATTATGCGCGCGGCGCAGCATGAACTGGCAGTCATGGAACGACTGCCGGGCCACCAGCGTAAGGGCCTCCGGCGATACCTCAAGAAGGGTTTTGTCTCCACACTTTGTGGTTTTTACCAGCTTTTCCGACCCGGGAATCTTGTAATACTGAGTGGTGTCCGGTCCCAGCTGGAACATGGGTGCATATTTGAAGCTTGCCATATAAGTACAATAGTTTAACTCACAAATATACACAAAAAAATGCTATCTTCGCACAAACTATCGACCTATGGCTATCAAGATTAACCTCCAGGAAACGGAGACGGAGCTTTTCTGCAGCTCCAAGTGGTGGGGAGACCCCGACCTTCCTGCCGATATGGAATACCCCACCATCCAGGTGACGGAGGACGGGGAAACCTTTGATTACCCCCTCACTTTCGTGTGCCAGATTGACTGCGAAGATATTGCCCCGCTGGACCCGGAAGGCAAGCTGCCGCACCAGGGGATGTTCTACGTTTTTGCCGCTATTGACGAGTATCTGGACTATGACGCCCCGTACCACAACGGCCTGGGCGAATGGGCCCGCAAAATGGTGGTGGTCAAGTACACCAAAGCCATCAACATGGAAACCTTCCGCAGCGCCATCCTGGTGGACGACGAAGACCAGCCCCTCACCCAGCAGCCCCTCAAAATGACCTTCGAGGCTTGTGAGGAACAGGCCGATTGCACCAAGCTCCTGGGCGTTCCCTTCTTCGAGGAAGTGGGCCGGGAGATGGAAGGCTGCCTGAACTTCCTGCAGATAGACTCCGACACCGCCGGCCTCCGATTCTACGACGGCGGCATGCTCAACCTCCTGTACAAGCCCGCAGACCTGGCCGCCGGCAAGTGGAAGCTGGTTCACGCCTACATGACCTCCTGCTAAATTCCGCTGGCCGCTAAGCGATTAACAATCAGCACTTTATAAAAAATCCTCGGCGCAAAAAGAGCCGAGGATTTTCTGTAAGTAGCTGAGGGACAGCAAATTGCCGACCAGCGGCTTATTTCAAAAAGTCGTGAGAGGCGGTCATGGCCTTGGGATCCAGGGCCTCGTCCAGTTTTTCGCGCGTCATGAGCCCTTTCTCCAGCACAAGGTCGTACACGCTGCGGCCGGTCTCCAGGGCTTCCTTGGCCACCTTGGTGGACGCCTTGTAGCCAATGTACGGATTCAGGGCGGTGACAATGCCAATGGAGTTCTTGACCATCTTCTGGCAGTGCTCTGCATTGACGGTGATGCCTTCTACGCAGAGGGTGCGGAGGGTGTTCATTACATTGATGAGCCAGGTCTGGCTTTCCAGGATGCACTCCACAATCACGGGTTCCATCACGTTGAGCTGCAGCTGGCCGGCCTCTGCGGCAAAGCACACGGCGGTGTCGTTGCCAATCACCTTGAAGCACACCTGGTTGGTCACTTCCGGAATCACGGGGTTCACCTTGCCGGGCATGATGGAGGAGCCGGGCGCCATGGCCGGGAGGTTAATCTCGTGCAGGCCGCAGCGGGGACCGGAAGCCATGAGGCGGAGGTCGTTACAGGTTTTGGAGAGCTTGACAGCCAGGCGCTTGAGGGCAGCGGAATAGCTTACGTATGCGCCGGTATCCGGCGTGGCCTCTACCAGGTCCGGGGCCTTTTCAAAGCAGTCTCCGGTGAACTCGCTCATCTTCTTGGTGCACAGCTCTGCAAAGCCGGGAACGGCGTTAAGGCCGGTGCCGATAGCCGTACCGCCCATGTTAATCTCTTTGAGGAGCACCGCATTGCGCTCCAGGTTGGCCAGCTCCTCCTCCAGGTTGTTGGCAAAGGCGTTGAATTCCTGGCCGGAGGTCATGGGAACGGCATCCTGCAGCTGGGTACGGCCCATCTTGATGATGTCTTTGAACTCTTCACCCTTGGCGCGGAAGGCGGCAATCAGCTGCCGGAGCGCTTCCTCCACGTGCTTGTTCATGCGCACAAACGTGTAACGGAAGGCCGACGGATAGGCGTCGTTGGTACTTTGGGCGCAGTTTACATGGTCGTTGGGGGAGCAGAACTGGTACTCGCCCTTCTTGTGCCCCATGAGTTCCAGGGCGCGGTTGGCGATGACCTCGTTGGCGTTCATGTTCACCGAGGTGCCGGCGCCGCCCTGCATCATATCTACCGGGAACTGGTCCCACAGTTTACCGGCCACAATTTCCTTGCAGGCTGCCACAATGGCATCGGCAATTTTGGGGTCCAGCACGCCCAGCTCCGCGTTGGCGGCCGCCGCGGCCATCTTCACATAGGCCATGGCAATGATGTACTCCGGATAGTCGCACATCCGCGTGTTGGAAATTTTATAGTTGTTAAGAGCCCGTTGGGTTTGTACGCCGTAATAAGCGTCGATGGGAACTTGAAGTTCGCCGATAAGGTCGCTCTCGACCCGGAATTTGGTTTCTGACATAGTTTAATATGTGATAATAGCGCAAAGATAAGCAAATAAAACTAGCCGAGCAAGCGTTTTTATGTTGTAAATATAGACAAATTCACGGGTTAAAAAAAATAATTCGTACCTTTACGGATTGATGGAAAAGCTAAGCAACATTCCCGCCCTTAGCCGGAAGCAATTCCTGGAAACCATGCTAGTTCTGATTAACGCAGAACTGGCCGATGCCGCTTGCGGCGTTATCGACGGTATTATCGTGGGGCATTACCTGGGAGGAGACGCCATGGCCGCCCATGGTATCGCAACGCCCATCTTCGTGCTGCTTTCCATCTTCTCGTACATGATTACCGTGGGCTTCCAGCAGCCCTGCACGGTTTATATCGGCAGGGGAGAGCCCCAAAAGGCCAACGGACTGTTCTCCGCCACCATGTTCTATACCCTGGTTGTGGCGGTCCTTTTTTCCGTTACGGGACTGCTTTTCCCGCGTTCCTTCGCCCATATGATGGGAGCGCCGTCGACGGGCGTCATTGCAGACATGTCTACGGATTACCTGAAGGCCGTGTTCATGGGCACTCCGTTCCTGCTGATTTTCCTCTCGCTCATTCCCGTGCTCCAGATTGACGGGGAACGCAAGCTGGTGCATGCGGGCAGCGCGGTCATGGCCGTGTCGGATATTATCATCGACATATTGAATGTCAAGGTGTTCCACGGCGGCATGTGGGGCATTGGCATGGCCACCACCATCAGCTATTTCCTGGGCATGATGGTGCTGCTCACCTATTTCCTCAAGAAGTACCGCCTGTTCCACCTGCGCCCGCGCGATATAGCCGGCAGCCGTCCGGGGCAAATCTTCCGGATGGGACTTCCGGCCGGCGCACGGGTGGCGGCCCGTTCCGTTGCCATCATCAGCCTCAATACCCTGGTTATGGGAACGGCCGGCGCCACGGCCATGGCTGCTTTTTCCGTGCAGCACAACCTGTCCACGCTGCTGCTGTCGGTGGCTATCGGCATATCCGGGGCAACGCTCCTGCTGAGCGGCATCAGTTATGGGGAGCAGGACCGTCGCGGCCTCATGGACCTGGTGCGCATGAGCGCCTATTCCTGTATCCTTATCATGGGGCTGTTGGGCGTAGTGGTGTTCTCGCTGGCAAAGCCGCTGGTGTCCTTGTACCTGAGTCCGCTGGACGAGGCCTATCAACTGGCGGTCCATGCCGTCCGCTGGCTGGCTGTTGCCATGCCCCTGATGGCCTGGTCCCGCTGTCTGGGCTGCTATGAGCAGGGGGTGGGACACAATCGGACCGCCATCTGGATTTTCCTGGGAGAGGAACTCCTGTCGCTGGTTACCTGTGCGTTTATCATGGGATGGATTTGGGGCATAGAAGGGGTCTTCGCCTCCTTTGCCGTGAGCCAGATAGTGGTTATCCTGAGTGTGAACACGTATTTCTACTTCCGTCGGGACAAGCGCTACAAGGGGATGGAGGCCTATCTGGACGTACCCGAGGGCTTTGGCGTTCCGCCGGAGAACCGCCTGGTGCGCACCCTGGAGCGGCAGGAGGACGTATGGTCCCTGGCCGAGCAAGCCCAGGAATTCTGCCTGGAGCGTGGGCTGGCGGCCGATAAAGCCTACCTGGTGAGCATGTACATAGAGGAAATGGGCAATATCATCACCATTTACGGCTTCAATGACGGCAAGCTCCATCATCTGGAAATCCGTCTGTCCCTATACATGGACCAGGCCATTCTCCGTTTCCGGGACGACTGCCGCCGCTTTGACATCACGGAGCGGGCATCCCACTGGAAGGAGGATCCCGAGCATCCGGAAACCACGCTGGGCGTGCGCATGGTTATGAGCGGCTGCGCACTCATGCGTTACGACAACTCCCTGAGTACCAACAACCTGATTGTGCTGATTTGAGCCCGCTTCGGGCTTAGAAGGTATAGTACAGACCGGCCGAAAACGCCGAACCGTCAACAGAGAACCCGAAGGACTTGGTGAAAGAGTCGTAATCCAGGCGTCCCAGGGTGCCCAGGAAAGACCAGTGGTCCGTGAGCACAATCTCCATGCCCGGGCTCAGATAGGGAATAAAACGCCAGTAGGCGTCGTCCGGAAAGGTTTGCCGGGTGATTTCCACGCCGCCATCCAGATAGAACGAGACCTTTCCGATGCGGACAAAATAATACTGGATATACGGTGCCAGGCCATAGCTGATGTTGGAATTGCGGTTTTCTCCCGGATTAGGGGTGAAGCCGTAATATTCGAAAATACCATTGACACCTACGGCGATGTCATTTTTGAAGGTATAACCTACATCCGGGCGCAGGACAACCCCGCCGGATTTTTCCTTGAAATTGGCGTTGACGCTAACTCTGCCGCCAATGAACCACTGGGCCTGGGCCGGGATGGCCAGGAGCAGTAAAACTGCGACAATGAACCATTTGTGTCTCATAACAGTCACAAAGGTACAAATTCTTTTGATAAAATCGTCCGAAACCACTATTTTTGTAGAGTTAATGCAAGAAGGATGAAACGTATACTGTTAGTAGTGTGTCTTTTGGCTGCGGTATTTGTCTCCTACGCCCAGCCCGCAAGTGATTTCAGCATGCGCCATCAAGTGCGGATCGGCTGGGGAGACGCCCTGTTCGAAACCCTCACCTTTGCCAACACCAAACCGCATATCTATCCCAATCCGCAGGCCCTGCCGGAGAATTTTTCCATACAGGAGCAGTTTAACAGCGGCTGCACGGGCCATTTCTTTGTAGACTACGGATACCGTCTCAACAAACTGGTCCGGCTGGGCGGCCAGCTGGATATAGAAGGCATCTTCTGGGAAGAGGGTAATTTTGACCGTAACCATAAACTCATCGGCACCGCAACAAAGGTGCGCAACCACAACATTGTGGTCATGCCCACCGTGCGCCTGGAGTACTTGCATACGGGAATAGTCACCCTGTACTCCGGTGCCGGCGCCGGCATGCTCGTTGCCTTTGACAATCTGGGCGGCTGCGAGTTTTCTCCCGCCCTCAACCTCAATTTTGTGGGCGTCCAGCTGGGCTGGGGCCACTGGTCCGGCGGTGTGGAACTGGGGGCCATGCTGGGCCTCAGCGGCGGCAACAAGATATACATGCTGGGCTCCCGCCTCCTGTCCGTTAGTCTCAATTATGCCTGGTAAGCCTATGAAAAAGCGCTGTATACTCCTTGCAGCGGCCCTCCTGTGTGCCGCTTGCGTCAAGCCCAAGGTGGAATTTGTAGATTTTGAAACCTTTAAGGTTAGCTCCGTCAAATCTACGGAGGTGGCCCTGGAGGACGGTTCCGTCAATCCGGAAGTGCAGTTCATGGAAAGTGAGGACCCGGAAACCAAGGTAGCTGTCACTAGCGTGGCGCGCCTGACGTCGGACCTGCTGGGCGCCATAAGCAGCAACAACGTCATCCACGTGAGCGGCACCTATACCGGCCACGACATTGACGGCAGTCCCATCACCCTTTCCGGCAAGCTCCTGGTCCCGCGGGACGGCAAAGTCAAGAACCTGGTAATTGTGAGCCACTACACCATCGGCGCCAACTATGAATGCCCCTCGGAATGCTTCCCCATGGAAGGGCTGGTAGCCGCCAAAGGCTATGCCGTGGTGGTGGCGGACTATATCGGCTTTGGCATTACCGCTAACCGCATCCATCCCTACATGCACGTGGAAAGCACCGCCCGTTCGGTGGTGGATATGGCCCTGGCCGTAAAACCCTATTTGGAGCACATCGGCCGCGCTCCGGAAAGCGACAAGGTCATCCTGATGGGCTATTCCCAGGGCGGTTCCACCACGCTGGGCGTCATGCGGATGATCCAGCGCGAGTACAGCGACGTCCTTCCCATCCTCAAGGTCTATTGCGGCGGCGGTCCGTACGACCTTGCCGCCACCTTCGACAAAGCCATGGCGGACGATGTTACGGGCATCCCCTGCGCCATCCCCATGATTCTGCAGGGAGTGAACGAGGGAGAAGATCTGGGCTTGGACTATGCCGATTTTTTCCAGCCCCGCCTGCTGGAGTATTTCGATGAGTGGATTAATTCCAAGCGCTATACCGTGAACCAGATGAACCGCCTGATGGGCGCCAAGTCGCTCCATGAGCTCATGACGGACGCAGGCCGTGACAAACACAACATGAACACGGCCCTTTTTTACCGGGCGCTCCTGAACAACTCCGTACTGGACTTCAGGCCCCTGTCACCCATTTACATGTTTCACAGCACGCAGGACCAGACCGTGCCCTTTGTAAACGCCCAGCGCGCGGAAACCTTCTTCAAGGGGTACAACATAGACTTCGACTTTGGCGAATACGGCGTTCATTCCATGGGAGCCGTCCGTTTTATCATGCATGTGGCCTCGGAGTTATAATTGTCAAAGCGTATGAAAAAATGGAGCATCATTGCAGTGTCAGTGCTGGCCGTGCTGGGCTGCACCAAGGACCGGCCGTTTACGGAACCTTGCACGTTTGACCTGAAAGTCACCAAGGTGGCCGGCACCAAGGCGTGGTTGAACATTGCGCCCTCCAACTCGGGGGCTTATTATTCGATTGCGCTGTTCAACGAATACTCCGACGTCTTTGACAAGCCGGCCATGGAATTGGCCGAGATGCAGCTGGGCTGGGACAAAGACCGGTACGGGGCATGGGAAAATCACCTGGAAAACATGAGCAGTTATGCCGATGTCTTCTGCTATCAGGGCACGCGCGAAATCAAGTTGAAAGACTTGGTGTCCGGCCTCAGGCACCGGATTGTCATCATGCAAGTCAACCCGGAAACGCGCACCATCATCGGAACGCCGCAGGATGTGGGCTTTGCCACCAAGGTGGTGGAAATGACGGACCTTACGTTCGACGTCCAGTTTGGTGCCGACAAAGTGACCATCACGCCCTCCGACCCGGACGCAACATACTACTGGGACTACGACAGCCGTTCGCGCATAGAGGAAAAGTTCATGGACCCCGGCGTTTTCTTCTATTCCATCATAGACTTGTACGAGGACTACGACTTCATGTCCAGCATGATATCCAGAGGAACGGAAGCATACGTCTTCTCGGCCAATGACCGGCACATAGAAGAGGGGGAGGAGTGCATACTGGTGGTGGCCGGTTATGCCGACGGGGAGATCAATACGGCACAGAACGCCTATTCGTTCGTTTATCATAAGGACAAACCCATAACGTTTGTCAAGTTGGACGACGGAAATGATTAGCTGATTTTTACACGAAAACCAAGTTGGATTATGGCAGTACGGAACGGAATGAAACACTGGTTTGTTTTTTTACTGGGCTGCACGCTGCACTGGGCGCTTGCTGCCCAGCCCCGTGTTTGTGAGAACTTTGACCGGGACTGGGAGTTTGCCTACGGACACGCGGCAGACCCTGCGCAGGACTTTGGCTGCGGTACGGAGTACTTCAATTACCTCACCAAGGCAGCCTCCATCCACAACGAAGGCCCCTATAGTCTCACCTTTGACAAAGCCCGCTGGGGCGTAGCGTGGAAGCCGATGGACCTTCCGCACGACTGGGTGGTGGACCTGCCCTTCGCCAAAGAGGCCAGCCACAGCCATGGCTACAAAACCGTGGGCTGGAAGTATCCGGAGACCAGCGTGGGCTGGTACAGGAAGGTGTTTACGGTGCCGACCTCCTACGACGGACAGCACGTGGAACTTCGTTTCGACGGCATTTTCCGCAACGCCAACATTTGGGTGAACGGCTTCTGGCTGGGCACCGAGCCCAGCGGATACGCTACACAGGTATACGACATCTCGGAGTACCTCAATTACGGCGCGGAAAACGTGGTGGCTGTCCGGGTGGACGCCTCCTTGGAGGAAGGCTGGTTTTACGAGGGCGCAGGCATTTACCGGCACGTCTGGCTGGAAAAGACGGCGCCCTTGCATGTGGCGCCTTTTGGCACGGCTGTGCACAGTACTTTTGCCGATGACAACGCCACGGTAACCGTGGAGGCTTCTGTCAAGAACGACGGCCTGCAGGAGACGGCGTTTGCCCTTCGGCATAGCCTGCTGGATGCCGACGGGCGCTGCGTGGCGGCGGCATCCACCCCGGAAGCGAAGGTAAGCGGGAAGGGGAAGGCGGCTTTGTCGGCCCAACTTATGCTCTCCTCGGTGCACCGCTGGAGCCTGGAGGACCCGTATCTGTATACGGTTCGCACAGAGGTGTTGCAGGGCGGCGCCGTGGTGGACAGCTACTGCACGCGTACGGGTTTCAGGGACATCTGTTTTACGGCCGATGAAGGGTTTTTCCTCAATGGCAAGCGCGTGGAAATCAGGGGCGTAAACCAGCACCAGGACCATCCCGGGGTGGGCAGCGCCATTCCGGACGCGCTGCAGGTGTATCGGCTCAAAGAGCTTAAGAAACTGGGCGTAAATGCCGTCCGCACCAGCCACAATCCGGCCACGCCGGAACTGCTGGACGCCTGCGACAGCCTGGGCATCCTTGTGCTGGAGGAAAACCGCCTCACGGGGATCAATACAGAACATCGGCGGCTGCTCAGGCGCATGGTGGAACGGGACCGCAACCATCCCAGCATCATCCTGTGGAGCGTAGGCAACGAGGAGTGGGGGATTGAGTGGACGGAAAAAGGCCGGCGGGTGGCGGCATCCATGCAGGCCTATTGCCATTTGCTGGACCCTTCGCGTCCGGTTACGGTGGCCACCAGCGGCGGGCCCAACATTGTTGAGGGCGTAGATGTGGCGGGGTATAACTACCTCATTCAGAACAGGATTGATGAGCTTCATGTCCGGTATCCTTTGCGACGCGCCCTGGGAACGGAAGAAACCAGCGGCTGCGGGACGCGCGGGGTATACTTTGACGAACCCGGGCGCATGCAGGCGCTGAATCGCCGCTCCGACACCCGCGACAGCCTGTACAATGTCATCGGCCGTGGGTGGACCTACTATGCGGAGCGTCCCTGGCTGGCGGGCCTGTTCTACTGGACCGGTTTTGACTACAGGGGCGAATCCAATCCACTGGTGTTCCCGGCCACGGGTTCCAGTTTTGGCATCCTGGACTACTGCGGTTTCCCCAAGGACGAGGCCTGGTACCTTCGCGCCTGGTGGACGGAGGAGCCGGTGCTGCACATTTTCCCGCACTGGAACCTGTCCGGCCACGAAGGTGAGCCTGTAAGTATTTGGGTATACAGCAATTGCGACGAAGTGTCGCTTACGGTGAACGGCAAGTCGCTGGGCAGGAAGAAGATGCCCTACGGCGGGTATCTGAGCTGGGATGCGGCGTATAAGCCGGGCTCGGTGAAGGCCGTTGGCTATAAGAACGGCCGCAAGGTGCGCACGGAGGTAGTGGAAACTACGCTCCCGGCCTCGCAGGTGGAGGTAGTGCAGGCTTTTGCGCAGGATGGGCTCACGGTTTGCACGGTGCGTCTTCTGGATGCCAAGGGCCGATGGGTCCCTGATGCCCGCCTCCCGCTTTCGCTGGCGGTTTCCGGCGCCGTGCGCATCCTGGGCGTAGGCAACGGCGACTCTGCCTGGCAGGCCCCCGAGCGCCCCGCAGACCCTGAGGCCCGCACCTTTGCGGTTTCTTCCTTCAACGGCCTCGCCCAGGTGCTGCTTCAGGGCCCCTCCGGCACCCTCACCGTCTCCGGTGCAGGGCTTCGTCCCGGAGCGCTTACCGTTTCCGATGCAGTTCGCTAAAAGCTAGTTCAGTGCTTCCAGGAAAGCGCTGATTTGCTGGAGATTCTGCGCCTGCTCTTCCGGCTTAAAACCGTGTCCGGCGCCGGGAATCACGTGCAGGCGGGCGTTTTTGTAGGTCTTCACGGCGCGCTCGGAGTCTTCCATGCGCACCACCGGGTCTTGATCGCCCTGGACAATGAGGACGGGCCCCTTGTACTTCCGGATGGTTTTAAAGATGTCTAAATCCCTGATTTCCAGGAAGAAACGGCGGCCAAGCGGGACGTTCCACAGGTAGGTGGTGTCCGGAATGTCGGCCACCGTGGGATAGCGCTCCTTCCAGTTGTCCGGAATGCACAGTGCCGGATACACCAGCACTACGGCCTTCACCTGGTCCGGAATCTCGGCGCTGGAGAGCGCTGTCACAAAGCCGCCCTGGCTCTCCCCAATGAGGACAATCCCGTCCGGGTCCACGTCCGCTTGGCTGCGGAAGTATCGGACAATGGCTTTGACGTCTTCTTTCTCGTCCAGGGCCGACATGTTCAGGGTGTTGTTGTCGCTCCGGCTGTGCACGGACCCGCAGGGGAAGTCGAAGACATAGACCTGATAGCCCAGGGCATTCAGGGTCTCGAAATAGGTGCGGCCGTAGTGATGCGTGCCGTTGAAGCCGTGGGAGATAATGGCCACAGGCTGCTTTTTGCCGGCATTTGCCGGCTTGCTAAGCACACCGTAAATGCTGCGTGCACCGCTCTGAATCCACAGCGTATCCTCCGTGGCGGGCTCCGTGAGCTTGCAGGTGCCGCTGCCACCTTCTTCTATCACTTTTTGTTTGACAATCTGTCCGGCGGCCGGTACAGTCAGAAGGGACATCAGGAGTACAATAAGGCTTTGTTTCATGCTTTGTGTGTTGGTTGATGCAAACTTACATAAAAAAGTTGATTTTCGCACTGCCGGCCCTACTTGAATCCTCTTCTCCTTCCTTCTTGGTCATGCAGTGCTGTCATCGTCCCATACTTTGGACCCATAACAGCATTTTGGGCGCTTTTTGCTGTCATCGTCCCATACTTTGGACCCATAACAGCACCCGGTGGAGGGTAAGTACGCTGAGTGGCAAAATCCCGCTGGTTAGTAAGTGTATGATTATTAACACTTTACTGAAAATCCTCGGCGCAAATAGAGCCGAGGATTATCTGCAAAACGCTGTGAATCAAGCGTTTAGTGACCAGGGCTAGATTGTAAAATTTCCGTCAAAAAGAAGTGACCCAAAAGTCAGATTGACTTTGTTCATTGCCGCGTTGCCGCTCAGAATGTCTTGAATGGCGATTATGTGTCGACGCGGCAAGCTTTTGGGCAAATACTGCCTATTTCCTTGCCACGTCGACGTATAAATCGGCCTTCTACTGTATTCTGGCTGTCAATGCGGCAAAAGCGAAACAGAACGAAAAAGGCGCCATCAGGCGCCCGACGGAGGGCGTGTCTTTGCCCCAGGCACCGCGACGACGAGCAAAGACATACTAGCCCGGGAGCCGCGGGGGTGTTTGAGGGGGCAGCGCCCCCTGTATTAATAGTGCGGGCAATGGGACAATTATCGAACCAATTTTGAGGACTTAGTAACCTTATTTTTGAAGGATGGCGTCCTTGGTCCTTGGCATTGTCCAGGCGGGGACGATGCGGTCACTTCCGTCGGAAAGGCCCATCCACCAGCAGGCGGCAATTCCGGCCTC
>Ga0310695_10000718_pt1 | contig 81985 bp, 44 predicted proteins | sample RumenRJG_04DNA_FD_203882 | JGI IMG/M metagenome (GOLD analysis project Ga0310695, IMG submission 203882) | Bovine rumen microbial communities from Lethbridge, Alberta, Canada - RJG_04 (v2) (version 2) | ecosystem: Host-associated > Mammals > Digestive system > Stomach > Rumen | place: Canada...
TAAGTATGACATTGACAGCAAGACTTTCTCCACATACATCGACCTGACCAACGATGCCGATGGCGTGAACATTTATGGTTGCAGTTTCCGTGTCGACCCTGTCAGTGACTGCGGATATGCTTCCGTCACGAAAGGGTATACCAATTTCTATCAAGTGCGCAAATATGACGCGCAAGGCAACCAGCTCGCTATCTATCCTATGAACGACGAGCAGAAGAACTACTGGTTTCCGGGAATGTTTGTCTTCCCAGATACCAAAGATCCTGTCTTCTCCGCGCAAGACGTGACTGTGGCTGTGAACCAGTCCGATACTATCGACCTCGCTTCTATGGCTTCTGATGCTGACAATATGGATGCTGCCATCGTGAAGACGCTGACGAGCGTGGATAATGAAGATGTCGTGTCGGCTGAGATCGTCGACGGAAAGCTCATTGTCAAAGGCCTTCAGGCAGGCTCTACAACCATCAACCTCTCCCTGAACTCAAACGGCATTGTCGTGCCTGCGAGCTTGGATGTAACGGTTTCCGAGAGCACTGCCATTACCGCTGTCAAGACCGACAACCAGCATGACGATGCCATCTACAACCTCGCCGGACAACGTGTCGGCAAGGACTATAAGGGTGTGGTGATCATCAACGGAAAGAAAGTGGTGAGAAGATAACAGCCTCACTCCCCTAACCTCTTCTGAACCACTTATGGGCAGAGGGAGAAGGGAATGCTGATTATTTTATGCACCAGCGGTGCAATTTTATGCGCAGCATTTTTCGTCATGGACAGGCTTTCCCCTGTAAGGGGGGGCTGCGGAGATGGGACAGCCTGCGAGCTTGCTCGTAAGGCTGTCCCATCTCCGCAGCACCATAGCTCTATTGGAAGCTAAAGCCTGTCCATGACTATTTTCCTTTACCTTTTAAGTGTCCCTCCCTTCCTGACTTCTTCTTTTATCCTTCAGCCCGTCAGACTGGTCATTGTCGTTCCACATAGAAACGGAAAAGAAAATAGTCCATGACGAAAATTGCATCGCTTAAAATTGCCTATTGGCATAAAATAAAGCGGGCGAAAAGAATCGTTTCACTATCGAAGAGACAGGAAACGGTACATGTTCGTGATCGCCGTGTTGTGATCGGTATTAACAGTAATGCTTCATCTCGCCGCCGTGAGCAGGATGACGAGTCCGCTGATACCGATGTAGGTGTAGACGACATATCTGAAGATGCCGTTGGAGAGATGTCGGAAGAGATAGCCACCGAGTGTCGTGCCGATGCCCGAGGCACCAACGATGGCCGTCACCTTTCCCTTGGGGATGTGTATCGTCACGCCGTCCAAGTTCTTGCGCAATGTGTGAGGGTCATACTTGAACATGATGCCCTCGATGTCGATGCCCTTGTTGTTGTCGGTCAGCGAGGTTCTGAGGCCGTCCTTTCCGTTCTCGTCCTCGGCGCGGTGAATCTAATGCAAGGGGATGACACTTTTAATAATATATTTGTTTCAATCCTCGCACATAATGTATGAAAACCAAGTATTTTGGCCGTCTCGTCTATGCTAAAAAGAGATACACCTTCCGTGGTCACCGAACATGGAGAGGTTGCTTGCAGCTCTTTGTGACGTACTTGGATTCTCCGTAGGCGAGATAGGGCGGATAATTGTCGCCGACTCGGAATTGCGGAACAACTTTGAGATTATGGCCAAGGCATTGGAAAACAGGGCACAAGAAAAACTTACAGCCGTAAACACATTTTAAGTATATGTTAATCCCTCGTATTCGTATTCATGGGCATTCACGAAGCATTTTTGGCTGAAATACCCATGAAATAGAGGAGTGGGAAACTTTAGTAAATAGAAAAAAGAGTCTACGTAAACTGTGATTGTACCTCATAAAGTATTCCTTTCTTTTTGTATTTTTGTCCCAAGCATTACATTATCTCCAGCAAATCTTGATTTTTGGCCCATACCAAATGTAGAGCCACAGCATGATGGTGATGACGAGACAAACGATTGACGACCAATGGCTTGGGTCGGAGAGGCATTTGAAATAAAAATTGAACAGACCATGGAAGCAGGCCACCAGTATAAGAGAATGCGTATCACGGATAAGCTTGTCAAGACCAAAAGAAGCAAGGAACAACAAGGCAAAGAAGCCCACATCCCCTATTTGCCATGCTCTGCAATGCCAAAAGAACCAAAGCAAAGTGGTGAGCAGCAGTCGGTGAATGATTTTGCAGCCAATTAGTTCGCTATAAAGGTATCCACGCCAGCCCACCTCTTCGAAGAAGGCATAGAGCAGATATACAAACAATAACCACAAACAGAGTCCAATCTCCTTGTAATCAACAATGCCAAACAGACCAAAAGGCACCGCCAATGTGAGGATGCTCTTGGTGACCGATGTACCAAAAAGAGATGTCTTCATTTTTCTTCGAAGCGCCAAGATAACGACAATCGCGCCTATGAGTGGACTCAAGCCACCTACGAAATCCCACAATTTGACGTGGGATGGGTCTATGGTCTCAAAGCGGGTTGAGACGACTCTTATTAATACCGCCAGAACATAGAAAAGCATGATGCTCCATGTCCACTTCTGTTTTAATATGGATGATATCTTCATTTAGGTGGGAAATTTGGTTCAAAGTTATATTATTTTTTCTTAAATCGAGCGGAATGTATGGGATTTGTGAGTATTTTATTCCCATAGGAATCTTGTATTTAGCCAAATGGCTTAGCACACTGGTTTCACTACTTCTACTCTCATACCAAGAGCACTGATGATCCTATAAAAGGCACCGACGCTGGGTGTGATGATACCATTTCCTATTTTTGAGATATACGACTTGGTCGTGTGAGTGCGTTTCGCAAGTTCAGCCTGAGTCATATTGGCTTCTTTCCGAGCGTCGTGAAGTATCTGACCCGAGTAGAAAGAGTATGCCTTCTCCTCAGCCAATGCTCGCTCAGGAGTTCCTTCCTTCCCAAATTTCTTATCAAGAACCAAATCGTAATCAGCGATTTTGTGATTGTTTGTCTGCATAGTATGCCTCCTTAATTTTAATTGCCTTTTCTATTTCTGCGTTTGGCGTTTTCTGAGTTTTCTTTTGGAAACCATTGAAAAGAACCACAATCCTACCTTCGTCGAAGATGAAGAATACACGGAATATATTGCTATTGAATTCCGTCCTCAACTCATAGATGCCTTCTCTAATCAGTTTCACGAACTTCTTGAGTAACCAGCCTTGGGCTTTCAAGAGTTGTTATCTCCATAATGTCAAGCATGGAAAATAGAATACCATCAATGGATTCATGATGACTCTGATGAAAGTGTCCGTAATACCATTTGGAAAATGGCATCTTCATGGCCTTCAACTTCTCGTAAATATTATCCATCGTCATCCGTTCGTGGGCTACATCACTAAGAAGCGACTTGTCTTGCTGTGCCCAATCGTCAAGCCCGTTCTTATTGAGCAATTCGCAGAACGATGGTGCCGAATGCGTTACTACAGTATCTATCTGATAATGATTGCCGATTTTGCCAAGAAGCTCCTCATTATATACTGGTGCCTCATTCTCCCAATAGACGTTGGGGGCTAATGCGCAAGAACGGTCAATATGATGTTTCGGATTCTTCTGCCATTCTTTTCTGTATCGACGATCTGTCGAGATGGCTCCGCCTATGCAAAGGACTTGATGCCCACAGGCTTCTATGACGGAATAGTCAGGGACGGCCAGGAAGCGTTTGTGCGCAAATACCTTACCATCGAAATATGCTGGGTTGTCATGATTACCTCTAACAAACACGATCCAGTTATTATAGCTGTTCATCCGCCCGCTGTTTCTCCTGACGATATTGTCGTAGTAGCCTTTGTTCTCAAAGCCAAAGCCGCAGTCCCCGGCGACAATCAACAACGTGTCATGCATGTCGTATGTGACACACATCTTGTGCACCAGTAGGTTGAAGTCACCGTGAATGTCACCACAGACTACTATCTGCTTGGCATCAGGGAACAGGAATAACGGTATGTATTTATCAATCATGACGTAATGCCTCCCAATAAGACCCAAGTGCATCTTGCAGATAGATTACCACCTCAGAGAATGTAAGTGTGCTATCTGATTTTATTCTTCTCATGAAAGCTTTCCAACGGGTGGTCAGCATAAGGTCATCTTTGAACGATGGTGAGAAGAAAGCGGCATCTTCTTTATAGCCGGTATGCCGGTTACGGAATGTGTTGACGATGGCATCAGTCAATGTTTCCGGGTCGTAGTTTCCTTCATGAAGCAGATGGAACAGGTCGTAATAGTCTTTCATCCTGCTGCTTTGATTGCCAAGGTCTATCACGGCGTGCATTTTCTCTGCGATGACTGTTTCCTCTGAATACGCCATGATGCTGGCTTGCGGAAGTGTGCTGATAAGCAGCGGATAATCCAGCTGAACAGGTGAAGGCGTGATGATGTCTCCAAAGCCAATATCCATGGAGAGCACCTGGGAAATGGTGTCCATAGCGACGGGAATGTGTAGCCGTATGCCATGGTAATCCTTTTGCTCGGTGATATTCTCAGAAGTGATGCGTTCTACATCAAATACCACTCCGTCTTCAGGGCAGTCAACAGAACAAATTTCCCGAAAGGCACTTACGATATGGCCGCCATCGTTACTGATGCCCGATCCGAGGAAATCAATATCTAAGGTAGGACGAGCTGCAAACCTCTCATGCGCATACATCAAGGCACCTCCTTTGAGAAAGAAGTGGTCGCGATAGCGTGTCTGCGAGAGTCTATAGAGTACACGTTCCTGAAAATATCTCGTCAGAACCGTCTGGTAGAATATACCTTCTTGCTTGGATACATTCAGCAACTTGCTCCTGATGGATTTCCCGTAGTTTTTCGTCTTCTCATTCATAGCGCAATCTCAAGATAGTGGTTCAACGTATTCTTTACACGCAGTTTCTCGGCATAATCAACAAGTTTGGTAAGATTCCTTTCCGGCAATTTGAGATAACTGTTGACTACTTCTGAACATACATCCTGCCCAATCTTGTTACGGAATTTGATAGCGTCGCAGACACTACGCTCCATATCAAAGATTCTGACTTGATAGCCATTGATGTCTTTAGTAGTCAAGCCAAGTTCCATGAGCTTGTCAGTCATATAATGCAGTTCAATGGTCGGGAAGTCCGGCAGCGTTATCTTTCTTCCTCTCTTGACAGCCACATGAAAGGCCTGTGGAATGACAGTGGTCAAGCCATACGCACTCCATGCAGAGAAAGAGCAAAGAATACCATTTGGCACGAGCTTGTCAATGTCAACCATCGTGTCGGCCAACTGTTCCGGGCTTGCATATACGCCACGCTTTACCTTGACCAAGTCGCCTTGCCTGGCCTCTGACAACATCTTATAATAGCTGTATCTGCCTTGTGACTTAGCACCGACGGAAGAGATAAAGGTCTTTCTTGTAGCCATACTGCTTTGTTTTGTGTACAAAGATACAACATTATTTCAAAAGTGATGTATGTTTGTACATCATTTTTTTAGTTTTAAGTGATTGCTGTATTCTTTTATATGGATTGTCTATGCTCTCTTGAAAGAAAACTCTTGGGTATGGCTTGTTCAAATAGTAATATCAGGTATCATTTGCCAGCCATCGTCACCTCTTTGAAAAGTCGTTCCGACAACTCATCAAAAGATGTTCCTTCTGGTATCTTTCCACCTGCCAACTCATTGGCTACCTTTGACATGCATACCGCTCCGACAGCAGCCATAGTCGACAAATGCAGCTTATTGGCAATGTAAGTTGTAAGCCTTGACAGCAATCTCTCTATTTCAAGTTTATCTGTAATCATAAGTCTAAAATTAATTGTTTAATTCCTTTTTCTGTACAAAAGCAATATTGGATGTATTCCGGGCCTGGATATTTCAGCAGTTTTGCCAACTTGATGAGGTTTGAACTTCTGTCGTATGCGTCGCCATAGCTCCTACGATATTCCTGTAATATGGCATCCACACGTGAGTCCGCAACAGGACCGATGACAATGTCATAGTCATGCTTGTAAGCATGAAGAGTACTCTTTTCTCTGTTCCTTAGCACAAAGAGCGCCCATTCTGCCGTTCTGCCATCGAACTTCTTTATCCTTACATCGATGGGGCATCTTGATGGATTGAATATGAAAGGTGACACCTCCGGACTGCCTTTTCCAATAATAGCAGTGGCCCGCTGAGCCATGGCGACTGCACGTGTATAATCCTTAGTCAGATAGAAACCACGACCAAAGTCCTTGAAGTCCTTGCTCTTTGACAAGTCTATTCTGGTAATCAGTTGGTTACTGCCGTGATAGAGAATCATAGACGGCCACCGTTATTGGCACATACACGTGAGACATCATTGACAATCTCATAATTGCTGAGGGTCTTCTCAATGTCTTGGTATTGGCGCATGAAGTCCATCCCCTTGAAAGTCATGATATAGTTGTAAGCCTTAGTGAGAGGAATCTTCTTCTCATCGGCAAAGTTGTTGATAACAGAAACAATAAATTCGCTTTCCTCTTGGTTAAAGCCAGCTTTGTCAACAACGTTAATCTGCAATGCCGACCCCATCTTGCCAAGAATGAAAGATGCCACCTTTGGCGTTATCGGTGCTCCATGCTCAATCTTTGACACACGAGACTCCTTCAAACCTATCAGCTTACCAAGCTGGGCTTGCGTAAGGCCTTTCTTCTTTCGCTCCTCGCGTATAATCATTCCCAAGCTCTTGTTCTCCATATCTACCTATCTATTGTTGTTCACCGCAAAGATAAGCAAAACTTTCCATATTAGGAAAGTTTGGCGAAAGAAAGTCGTGTTTATAAAAGGTTAAATCAAAGGTATAATTCCTTAATATTTCAAAATTGTACATAGAGAAATAGTCTCTGATTATCCTCAAACAATATCATTATGCCTTGCACATTTTTGTACCATTTACCACTTAACTATTTGAAAGTCAAGTAACATTATATTTCCACATAGAAACGGAAAAGAAAATAGTCCATGACGAAAATTGCTTCGCTTAAAATTGCCTATGGGCATAAAATAAAGCGGGAGAAAAGAATCGTTTCACTATCGAGGAGACAGGAAACGGTACATGTTCGTGATCGCCGTGTTGTGATCGGTATTAACAGCAATGCTTCACCTCGCCGCCGTGAGCAGGATGACGAGTCCGCTGATACCGATGTAGGTGTAGACGACATATCTGAAGATGCCGTTGGAGAGATGCCGGAAGAGATAGCCGCCGAGTGTCGTGCCGATGGCCACGCCGCCAATGCCATAGAGGTAGTCGAGGCCCACGGTGGAGGTCATGAAGCCATTGTAGGTGCGCACGAGTGCCATGATGATATTACCGCTGAGCATATAGACCTGGGCGAGTGCCATATACTGGTTTTTGTCCTTTGCGGTGGAGATGAAATAAAGCACGGCAGGCGGTCCCTGCATGTTGAAGAAGCCACCCATCAGTCCGCTGAGCACGCCGGTGCCGATCTGTGTGGGCAAGGTAGGCCGCAGCCGTATCTTCTTGTTGAAAAACCAAAAGTAGATGCTGAACAGGATCAGCACCACGCCAAGCACATCGCGCAGCACCACGTCGTCGATCTTCTTCAAGCAAAAGATCGACAGCGTGGAGACAACAACGAAGGCACAGAGTATCGGCACGACGCGCCGCCACTGTACATAGCGGTGCATGCGGATGGCGATATAGATGGAGTTGCTCATAGCCAGCAATCCCGTAAGCGTGGTAGCCTCGGCATACGAGGGCATGAGAAAAGGCAGCATCGTCATGATGAAGATGCCGAAGCCAAAGCCCGTCGTGCGTTGAATGAGGCTCGCAACGATGCTCAGCAGGAAGATGGAAACAATGACGGTCATCGTGAAAATGATTTAGAAAGACTGGGGCCTGCCTGATCTACCGGAAGGGATGGGGGAAAGAAGAGACCTACAGCGTCCACACTGTTTCGTCGCCACAGATATTGCGAATTTTCATGCGTAGTGGTTTCTTGTCGCAGCGTATAGAGCCGTCCCAGAACTCATCCGTCTTCTTGCCATTGAGGCAAACACGCCCTAAGTGATCGCGTTTGATCTCCACGTCGCTGTGCCACGGCAGGCTTTTTTCGGCATTCTCACAGTCGAGGCTTATCCACTCGATGGTCTCCAGTCCCTCGTCGCTGATGGTGATCGGCACGAACTTCTTCTCCTTGCCTTTGCTTTTCTGCTGGAGCACTTGCTGCCGTCCTTTGAGGTTGACTTCCTCTATTTTTTTCAGCACACGGTCACTGTGGAAACTGTTGATGGTAACCTTCCATCCCGTGAACAGTGCGTCGTGGGTCTCGCTGACCTCCCACTCAGCGTCGTCCTCCACCACGATGTCGTCGAGGAACTGCTTGAGGTCACGGAGCTCTATCTCGATGGTCGTCTGATCGTTCTGCTCTTTGATAAACTGCTCAATGTCGTTGCGGTCGGTGATGTCGATGTAGTAAACGATGACGCGCCGGATGTCAGCGGGCAGGTCGGGGAGTGCTTCGCGTATGATGTGGTTGATCATCGGCTTGTCGAGGAGTCGCGAGCTGCTGTCGAGCAGGTTGGGCAGATACACAGGCATGACGCCGTATTGCGTGCTGACGATGCTGCCCGCCCAGATTTTGTCAAGCTTCTCCTCGTTGTCGCACAGACCGGGGATCATCTTCTTCAGTTTGTCCATGGTCTGCACGGGGTTGCGGAAGAGCGACACGCCGTCCTTAACCTCCAAGATCTCAAACTCGGCCTTTCCGCCAATGAGACGGTCGCGAATCGTCTGGATGCTGTTGAGGTTGATGTCACTGGTGACGAAGCGCCGTCCAAGCCGGTTGGCCACCGCCGCCGTCACACCGCTGCCCCCAAAGAAGTCGGCCACCACCATGCCCTCGTCGCTGCTGGCCTTGATGATGCGCTCCAAGAGAGCCTCCGGCTTTTGGGTGGCGTAGTCGATTCTTTCCTCTGCCTGCGAGTTGACAGGAGGAATGTCATCCCAAAAGCTACTGATTACGCTTCCTTTTAGTGAATCTAAATATCTCTTGTACCTCGGGCGATTGTTATTGGTCATCACGATAAGGCCTTTCTTGCACAAGTCATCGATATTTTCTTGTGAATATCTCCAGTGTGTACCAGCAGGCGGATTCAAAGTTACACCGAAGAATGTCCGTGCAGGGCCTGGGCCTGGTGCGGTTAAATCACCCAATGTATACTTTCTACCATCTTCATCCACATTGGAGTAATATTTGTCTACATGTTGTTGAGAATGCTCTTGATATTGGGTATTCCAACAATACTCGTTGCTCTTAGAATAGTAGTAGATGGTATCATGAACAATGGCAAAGCTTTCTTTCTGTGCATGCGAGGTTGTCCTTTTCCATATAATCTCACTTCTGAAGTTATCCTCCCCGAAGATCTCATCCATGAGGATTTTGACATAGTGTCCGATGTGGTAGTCGAGGTGCACATAGATGCTTGCGTTGTCGCTCATGACTGACTTGATAGCCATGAGGTTCTCGTACATCCAGTTGAGATAGCGCTCTTTGTCCCAGATGTCGCCGTACATCTTCTCCTCGAAGGCGCGCAGCTCGTCGATGTCGAGTTCTTTCTCTGCCTGCGCAATGGAGGCAGCGACCTTCGGGTTGTTGCGCACATACACCTTCTTGGCATAGTCGGCACCGCTGGCAAAGGGCGGATCGATATATACGAGGTCCACCTTGACGCCCTTGTCCTTGAGATAGGCGCAAGCCGAGAGACACTCGCCGCGCAGCACCATATTGTGTTGAGGATTGTCGCCCACCTGCTCGACGGGCTCCACCTCGTAGTAAGGCATGCCGCGCTTGATATTCTCCACGACACGGTTGTTGTCGCGGTAGCGGAGTATACACTTGGTGCGCACAAAGTTGTCGAGCAGTGCCTGACCCTCGAGGATGTTGGGGGAATAGGGGATATATCTGATAGCCATAGTTATTTGCTTGTTGGGTTGTTAAAGAAATCGTTGATCTTTTGCAGCGTCTTCTGCCGCCGTTGTTCCGCGGTGAGTGTGTCCTCAAGATAGAGGAAGTCGAAGCGGCGGTAGCCAAACTTCTCGTTGTTCCTCCGGATGAACTCCGTCTGCATAAATTGGAGCCTGTCGGCGAACTTTGCAGCGAAGCCTTCGCCCTTGGTCTCGATGATGACCACGCGGTCGATGGTGCCGTCGTCCTTGCGGCTGAGCAGCAGGAAGTCCGGGACATAGCGTCCGGCATAGCGCCAAGTGCCGCCTTTTTGCTGATAGCAGTTGATGACGAACTGCGTGAGCGTCTCGTCGCCGTTGAAGTAGGCTTCGAGTTGCCGGTCGTGGATGATGGGGAGAAGCTCCTTGGCGAGAAAGTCGCGCTCCAGGTTGCTGTCAAAACGGTAGGGCAGATAGTGGTAGGTCTGCGTGCGCTCGGGATGCGGATCTTCTTGTAGCTGAATCTTGGAGACATCGAAGCCCTTGAGTCTTAGCGTCTCCAGTATGGCCTTATCTTCCTCGCTGATTTCTTTCTGTGGAGGGTGCTGGTCCCAGTCGATGATGTCGTGCACGTCCTGCTGCGGTGGATAGAATTTCTCGCTGTCTTCCACCGGCGAGGTGAGCTTCTCTATCTTCAACAGACTGGCCTGACAGGGCAGCAGTTCCTCACGGACACGGAAGTCGCGGATGGGCGCGAAGGCCTGGCGGATGAGCGAGCGGATGCGTGCCTGGTCGTAGGCGGTGTCTTCCACGGTGTAGCCGTCTTTGAGCTTGGTGATCTTTGAGAAGATCCTTTTTAGTTGTTCATCGCAGGTGCGCAACATAGCCACGCTGAGCGTGCCGAAGCTCTCCTTGGCAATCTGTTGCAGCCACCAATGATAGGTCACGCGGTGGATGGTCTCGTCCTCCTGCTCGTAGGTGTCGAGCAGCCTGCCCTCTAAGTCCTGGCGGTGGATGAGGCTCACGGGGCGGCTGACGAGTAGCCGCTCATCGCTCAGACGTTCGGCGGGATGGGTGGCGTCATCGATGACAAGTGTCTCATAGCTCACCTTGAGCTGATAGAAGTCGATGTCGGGCACACGCAGTTTTTCCATGCGTGAATAGCGGTCGATGAGCGGTACGTCTGGCTTGGGTTTGTTGCCAAGCTCCCGCAGCGTGATGTTCTGCTGCTGAAGGAGTTGTCGGTTGAGCTTCTCGGCATTGAACGCGTTGAGCCAGATGAGTGCTGTCTCGTGCTCGTGGCGCACGACCTGACGGAGACAGCGGCAACTGGTCTGCAGCACCATGTTGGTGGGGCAGGCTCCTTTTTGTGGCAGTATCACGCCGGTGAGACTCTTGCAGTCCCATCCCTCCTTACCGATCTGTACGAGCAGGATGATTTTGATACGGGAGAGAGGCGTATCGAGCGAGGCAAAGGCTGCGGCAGCTCCTTCGGCCTGTGGATACTGTTTGTTGCCGCCATGGTATTTCAGTATCACGTCGGTAGGGTTCATGCCATAGTCGGCAACGATCTCTGCCACCTGTGGATAGATGTTCTCCTCAAGCGTCTCTATCTGACTGCAATAGATGGCCAGCTTGGCGCAAGTGCCGTTGGCGTAAGTTGTGTGGCGATACTTGTCGAGGAACTCTCTCACGCCATTGTCGATGATCACCGCCCGGTCGTTGTCGGTGAACTTCACCTCGGGCACCTTGAGGAAGTTGCCCACGCCCTCGATGAGCGGATAGTAATACACCACATTGGAGAGGTCGGTGTTGCGGATGGCGAAGTCGCCGAAGAGCGTCATCGCCTCGGTCTTTTCGAGATAGGGGGTGCCCGAGAAACCCAACACAGCGTTGAATGATTGGTTGGCAGTCCATTTGTTGACGACTTGCCGCAGCTTGATTTCCCCGTCAGCGGCATGGTGCACCTCGTCGATGAAGATGGAGAGGTGGGGCAGCCGTCCGATGATGTCGCGCAACTCGTTGGCCTGCTCTATCTTCTTCAACTCTTCTTTGCTGAAGAGTGTTGGGTCTTTGTCGTCGGTGAGACGGTCGAGGATGACTTTCTCGGCATTGGTGATGGCCACGAGCCCCATGAGATCGTCCAGGGGCTGGTGGTTGTTGATCTTCTGCGCATTAGGGTTCTTGACCTTATTGCTCTTGCCTGCACTCTTTTGCTCATCGAGGATCTCGAACTTGATGAGCCTGGCCACCTCCGTGGCGGATGGCTCCGGGATGACCCATGAAGGATCGAACTCCTGGATATGCTTGAGACTTGGCACGATCGACGACTTCAGGCCCGACGGTGCCAGAATCATGAAGTTGTGGGCGAAGGCGGGGTTGTTTTCCTCGTTCCGGGCAAAGTGAAGGTCGAGGCAGATGAAAGCAGCCATTAAGAAAGTCTTGCCCGCACCCATAGGGAGACTGAAGACATAGTCGGTGTAGCTGACTCCATAGAAGATCTTTTTGAAAGCTGCCTCGTAGTCGATCTCGGCGGCATGGTGTCGGATCAGTTTTTCGAGTCCGGGCGAGAGTTGCTTGCCCTTCTTGTCTCTCAGTCGGGAATATTGGAAAAGAGCCACGGCGGCCGGTGTGGTTGCGAAGACCCTGCGCGTGGTGTCGGTAAGCTCTTCCTCCCCGACATTGGTGTCGTTGAACGTGCCCTCGACGAAGAGTTGCCACAGGGGCTTGTTTTGGCAGGCTATCTTCAGATACAGGTAGGTCTTGATGGCTTCAATCTGAGCGTCGCGCATCATGCCCCGACGCTCGATATATTGTATGAGTGACTTGACCGTACACTCGTCTGATGCCAGCCAGAGGTTTCTTTTCTTCTCTATAAGCTTATAAAACATATTTGCCTTTGCGGTAACTGATCATTGATGATGCAAAAATACAAAATTATTTTGGTTCACCCGTTATCAGGCTACACACATATTTATTATTTAACGCTGCACGGTGGTACATATATAATAAGGAGTCCTACTTTAGCGCGTGTAGGATAGTAAATCCGTCCAATGCGAAATTGATTTCGTTGCCTGAAAAACAATCGTTCGCTAAGTAGGAAAAGATCATTCCCTACGTAGCAAACGATCTTTTTCTATAGCGTTACAATATTGAGTGCGTTGTTTCAACCTCATAAGACCGATGCTTCGACCTCACAAAAACGATGCTTCGCCCCCGTGAGAACACTGTTTTGATACCATAAAAACACTGTTTTGATACCATAAGAACACCGCTTGACATCAACGACATCACCAGGAAGAAGAATGTAGTTCTGTACAGGCTTTAGCTCCAATCTCGCGGGAAGGTTATGGATTGTCCGTCATTTCCGATTTGTTGCAGGGCGCGGCCCTTGTGGCCGTCCGCACCCTGCAAACCTTCACACGCGCGCGATGTGCGCATGAATGACAATGAGGTCAAACACGGACATTGACCATTGTGCCGATATTTCCTTTCTTTTGTTGTGAAGACTGTTAGTAGCCCATTTCCTTGACCTATATCAACCCTAAATCTTTTAATATTTGTGTTCTTATCCCTGGCTTTTGATAGTGAAATCGTACGTAATTGCCGACATTCGTACAATTTCACCAAATCACAGAGACAATATTACATTAATTTTGCAGCGGTTCACAAAACCAACAGCTAAAAATATTAATACCTACATCAATTATAAACGCCTAAAGCAAATGAACCCATCCAACACGATTCAAGGCAAGAAAGTCTTGCGTACGGCACTCGTGGCAGCAGCGCTGATGCTCACGCCACCCTTTGTCGCACCGCAAGCCGCATGGGCCGAAAGCCTGCAACAGACCCAACAGGTCATCCGCGGCAACGTGGTTGACGAGAACGGTGAAGCAGTCATCGGCGCAACCATCGTCGTCGTGGGAGGCAATGCCGCACAGGGCACTGTCACCGATTTCGACGGTAATTTCTCCATTAAAGCGAAGCCTGGAGCTAAGCTGAAAATCTCGTATATAGGTTATGTCACCAAGACCGTGACAGCCAGCAGCAACATGCGGGTCACGCTCAAGGAAGAAGCCACCAGCCTGCAAGGCGTGGAGGTCGTAGCCTATGGCGTACAGAAAAAGGTCACCGTCACCGGTGCCCTCTCCTCGGTCAAGGGCGAGGATCTCGTGCGTACGCCCGTGAGCTCTGTCAACAACGTGCTGGCCGGACAGCTCTCGGGTGTCACCACCGTACAATATTCCGGTGAGCCGGGCAGCGACGCCGCCACCATTTTCGTCCGTGGTAAAGGCACGTGGGCCGACTCCTCACCACTCGTACAGGTTGACGGTGTGGAGGGCAGCCTCGACAACATCGACCCAAACGAGATCGAGAGCATCACCGTGCTGAAGGATGCCTCGGCGACGGCCGTCTTTGGTGTCCGCGGCGCCAACGGTGTCATCCTCATCACCACCAAGCGTGGTCAGGAGGGCAAGGCACGCATCGCAGCCTCGACCAACTTCTCCATCCTCGTGCCCAACCGCCTCGTCAAGCAGGCCAGCAGCTATGACTATGCGATGTTCTACAACCAGATGGACGAGAACGACGGAAGCGGTCACCGCTTCTCCGATGCCGTCATCCAGAAGTTCCGCGACGGCTCAGATCCCATCCGATTCCCCAACACACAGTGGACCGACTATGTCATGAAGAAATCAACACTTCAGACACAGTCCAACCTGAGCATCTCGGGTGGCACGAAGGCAGTGAAGTACTTCATCAGTGCAGGCATGTACACCACGGGCGGACTCTTCAAGCAGTTCGACCAGAGCTACGACAACGACTTCCGCTACCACCGCTTCAACTACCGCGCCAACATCGACATCAACGTCACGAAGACCACCACGCTGAGTGCTGACCTCAGCGGCATCGTCGACGAGGCCAAGAAACCATACAACGGACAGGGATCGTCGGGTATCATTAAATATATGTATTACTCCACGCCGTTCTCCAGCCCCGGCATCATCGACGGCCGCTATATCACCAACTCGGCTGATACCAAGGACAACCTCGACGGCAACGTGCTGCCCTTCGTCGGTGGCAGTGCCTTGGGCAACTACTACGACAAGGGCTTCATGAACACCAACCGCAACTACCTGACCATGAACCTGCAGTTGAAGCAGGACCTCGGCATGATCACCAAGGGCCTCTCCTGGCACATCAAGGGGTCTTACCACAGCGACTACAATGTCTTCAAGAACGGTAGTGCCAGCGTGGCCACCTATACACCTATCTGGAAAGGTGTCGACGAAAACGGTCAGAACATCTTCGGCTATCGCAAGAACGGCGACACCACCGAGCCGGGCTACAGCGAGAGCCGTGGCAAGGCCCGCCGGTGGTACTTCGAGACGGCTTTCAACTACAGCCGCTCGTTCGGTCTGCACACCGTCAGCGCCCTGGCCCTGTACAACCAAAGCCAGGAATACTATCCCAGCACTTACTCCGATATCAAGCACGGACTGCTGGGCTTCGTAGGCCGTGTGACCTACGACTGGAACAACCGCTACATGGCCGAGTTCAACGTGGGCTACAATGGCTCGGAGAACTTCGCGCCGAGCAAGCGCTTCGGCTTCTTCCCCGCCGGCTCTCTCGGCTGGGTGGCCAGCGACGAACCGTTCTTCAAGCCCATCAAGAAGGTGGTCAGCTTCCTCAAGCTGCGCGCCTCCTGGGGTCTCGTCGGTAACGACAAGATTGGCGGCACACGTTTCATGTATCTGCCCGATGCCTATAACGTCAACCAAAACGCCCTCTTCAACCGCACCGGCAAGGACGGCGGTTCCTATGGTTACAACTTCGGTGTGGAGAACGGAACGACGAAGATGGGTGCCATCGAGGCCCAGAAGAACAACCCCGACGTGACGTGGGAGAAAGCCTTCAAGCAGGACTATGGTTTCGACGTGCGCTTCCTCCGCGACAGACTGGAGGCCAACTTCGATTACTATCGTGAGCACCGTACCGACATCCTGCTCATCGACCAGACCGCACCGGCCACCCTGGGCTTCTTGCTGCCCGCCGCCAACCTCGGCGAGACGAAGTCGTGGGGCTACGAGGTGTCGGTCAGCTGGAACGATAAGATTGGCAAGGACTTCCGCTATTGGGTCAAGGGCAACCTCTCGTACAACCAGAACAAGGTGATCGAGTGCAAGGAAGCCCCACAGACCAACGAGTATCAGTATCAGAAGAACCACCGTATCGGCTCGCGCAGCCAGTATAAGTTCTGGAAATACTATTACGAAGGCTGCGAGCAGGACTACATGAAGGAGTTCGGAGCCAAGTCGTTCCCCACGCAGATGGTCGCCAAGCTCAAACCCGGTGACGCCGTGTACGTCGACCTCGACGGCAACGGCAAGATTGACAGCGACGACGCCAGCTACGACTATGGTTTCACCGACGACCCGCAATATATCGCCGGTCTGAACCTCGGAATGCAGTGGAAGAACCTCTCCTTCTCCGCACAGCTCACCGGCGCATGGAATGTCAGCCGTATGCTCAGCGACATCTTCCGCCAGCCGTTCTACAGCTCCAACTCCACCACGGAAGGCGGTCTGCTCCAGTTCCAGGTCGACAACACTTGGAATCCCAACAACCCCTCGCAGAGTGCTGAGTACCCACGTGCTACCTGGGCCAACGCTGCACAGAACTACGCCACCAGCACGCTCTACGAGAAGGATGCCAAATACCTTAGACTCAAGACTATCCAGGTGGCCTACGACTTCCACTTCCCGTTCATGAAGACGCTCGGCCTTAACCAACTGCAGCTGGCCTTGAGTGCCTACAACCTCTTCACCCTCACCTCGTATAAGTGGGGTGACCCGGAGACACGCGCCAGCAACGCACCGTCCTACCCGCTCAACCGCACCTATACGGCCAGCCTGAAAGTAGCATTCTAATAACCCGTTTGATTACCATGAAAAGAAACATAAAACTCTTCGTCGGACTCGCCGCGGCCTTCCTTTCCGCGCAGGTCTTTACCGGATGTACCGACGAGATAAAGCTCGGCGGCAACGCCCTCGACAAGCCGTCGGGTTCCACGGTCACCAAGGACACCGTGTTCAACAGTCCTATCTACACCGAGCAGTTCCTCAACTCCATCTATGCCCTGCAATATTATGGACTGCCCTACAACGCCAGCTGCGGCACCTCGGCCAGCCCCTGGAGCGGCAAGTTCGACCAGCTCACCGACTGCTGGGTGATGCACTGGGACAACAACACCATCTACAAGGCCTTCTACTCGGGCACCCTCGATGCCAACCAGGACCCCTTGCTGTCCTATAAGAACGACAACGTGTGGAAAGCCGTGCGAGCCGCCTGGCTGCTCATCGAGAACGTCAACAACGTACCCGGTCTCAGCGAGGAGAAGAAGCAGAGCTTCACGGCCCAGGCCCGCTGCCTCATCGCCGCCCGCTACTTCGACCTCTTCGCCGTCTATGGCGGTCTGCCCATCCTCGACCACTCCTACACCGGCACGGAGGGCAGCTACGACATGCCACGTGCCACACTCGACTCCACGGTCAATTTCATGGTCGACCAGCTCGACCTGGCCATCAACTCGGGCGCACTGCCCTGGGCTTATAACGGCAACACCACGGAGACCGACGCCACCAACAACACCGGACGGTGGACAAAGGCCGGCGCCATGGCTCTGAAAGCCAAGATCCTCACCTTCGCTGCCTCACCGCTCTACAATGCCGCACAAGGCTACTATGGAGGCAACTCCGAGGCCGAGCAGAAACACATGGTGTGGTACGGCGACTTCAAGCAGGAGCGTTGGGAAAAAGCCCTCAAGGCTTGCCAGGACTTCTTCGACGCCCTCAACGCCAATGGATGGTATGAGCTGACGCAGGCCACGAGCAAGACGCCCGACGGCTACCGCCAGGCCTACCGCATGGGCTACGCCTATCAGGGCAGCAAGGAGATTCTACACTCCACACGTGTAGGCGGTATTGACGCCTACAAGTCGGCTACTTATACGTGGCACCAGTGGCTCGACAACCCGGCACGACAGAACTGCCTACCCACCACAGAGTATGTCGAGATGTTCCCATGGGCTGACGGCACGCCCTTCAACTGGAAGACCGACAGTGCCAAAGGCAAGGTGGATGGTGCCAAGGGACAGCTCTTCTTTAAATATGAGAAGGTGCGTGGCGGCTTCAAGAAGACAGCCAGCCGCGACCCACGTCTCTACGAGGAGTGCATCGTCAACGGACAGATGACCTCCCTCGACTGGACGACGGGTAAGTCGAACGGTGATGTCTACGAGCTCTGGGTCGGCGGTGCCGACGCCGGCAACAACGTGGCACGCTACGACGAGAAGTCCAAGGAGGTGGTCAAGACCGAAGCACTGGCCAAGCGCTATGCCACCGGCTTCGACCAGAACAAGTACTACATGAACCAGGACTACCTGCGCAAATACACACAATGGGTCTACCTCAGTCTCGATGAGATGTATCTGATGTATGCCGAGTGTCTCACGCAGTGCGGTCGCCTTGACGATGCCCTCAAGCAGGTAGACATCGTGCGTGCCCGTGTCGGACTGAAAGGTCTGGCACTGAAGAACCCAGGCCTCGACCTGCACAACAACAAGCAGAACCTCCTCAACGAGATCCTGCGTGAGCGTGCCTGCGAGCTCGGACTGAGCAACAACCACTACTACGACATGATCCGCTACAAGCGTGGCGACTGGATGACCAAGAAGCTCCACGGACTCATCACCTACCGCATGGAACAGGGCCCCTCCGGCGGCTATATCCGCCAGTACATCCCCTGGCGTGGTGCCAACAAGGACGGTGGAGCCAAGGAGCCCTCGCGCTTCGAGTACGAGAAGTTCACCATCCAGAACCGTGCCCACTATCTCTGGGACAAGGACCCGCAGTCTCAGGAAGTCGCCAAGTGGTATCTGTGGCCCTTCCCGAAGACGGAAATCAACAAGAAGTACGGACTCGTGCAAAACCCCGGATGGGAGTAACCGGTTCGCCATCGCATTCTTATCATCCTCAACGGCAGGGATGACCTCCCTGCCACAAGTACTAAGAACAATATGAACAAGACAACACTTTGCGTGCTCGCTCTTCTGGCAGGCTGCTCCCTGCCGGCTGCGGCACAAATCGATACGACACTGACCCGGCAGGATGCCTTCGTCAGGGCCAACATTGCGGTGGGAGCCAACAAGGACTTCACGCGTGCGCAGTCCACAGCCTCGGTGACCACCATCGGCAGCGGCGACGTCAACAAACGCTCGGCCAAGAACATCGCCAACTCCATCATCGGCCTCGGCGGCAACGGACTCGTCTCCCTGCAGAACGCCGGTACCTATTTCTCCGCCAACCCGACATTCTACGTCCGTGGCTTGCAGTCGCTCAGCGGCTCGGCACCGCTCATCCTCGTCGACGGCATCGAGCGTGACATGGACATCGTCGACCCCACCGAGGTCGACCACGTCGACATCCTCAAGGACGCTGCCGCCGTGGCCCTCTACGGCAACAGGGGCGCCAACGGGGTCATCAACGTCATCACCAAACGAGGAAAATACAACACACGTCACATCCGCGTCACCTATGACCATCTCTTCAACTACCAGATCAACCGGCCGAAGTTCATCAACGCCCCCACATACGCCTCTGCCATGAACGAGGCCCTGGCCAACGAGGGAAGTGCACCGAAATATTCCGCCAATGAGATCGATGCTTTCCGCAGCGGAGCTTATCCCGATCTCTATCCCAATGTCAACTGGGTGGATGCCACCTTCCGCCACCATGGCCTGACCAACAAGATAGCCTCGGAGTTCTATGGTGGTGGTGAGCGCTTCCGCTACTACACCATGGTCAACCTGCTCTCCGACAAGGGCTTCATCAAAAACGACAAGGACGACAACGGCAACCATACGCAGGACAAGTACGTCCGTGCCAACATGCGTATCAACCTCGACATCGACCTCAGCCCGACCACGGTGATGAAGGTCAACACGCTCGGTATGCTCAGCGAGATGTCGCAGCCCGGCAACGCCACCAACCTCTGGGGGCTGGTCTACAACCTGCCCTCGGCAGCCTTCCCCGTGAAGTTCCAGAAGGACGGGCTCTGGGGCGGCAGTGCCACCTGGGCCGGCACCAACAACCCTGTGGCCAACACGGCGGCCGCCGCCTACTATAAGATTCACGAGCGCGCCCTCTATGCTGACCTCTCGCTGCATCAGAGTCTTGAAGCTTTTGTCCCCGGCCTCAGCGCTACGGCACGCATGGGCTACGACACCTATTCGACCATCTACGAGAACCATAGCAAGACGTTCCAGTATGGTTTCTATGCGCCCGCCACATGGGCCGACGGCGTGCCTACGCCCGGCGTTTACTCCATCGGCGGTGAGAAAGGCACACAGAGCACGGCTGCCAACACCAACGCCTACGCGCGCCGCTTCCACTTCGATGCCGGCCTGAACTACGACCGCACGTTCAATGATGCGCACTACCTCTTCTCGTCCCTGCGCTGGGAATATGAGTACAGCAACACCACGGGCACGAACACGTCCATCTACCGCCAGACAGCCTCGTGGCTCACACACTATGCCTATCGCAACCGCTACATCGGCGAGATGGCATGGGTGCTCACAGGCTCCAGCCGACTGGCACCGGGCACGAAGTGGGCCATCGCTCCCACTTTCAGTGCTGCCTGGGTGATGAGTCAGGAGCCGTGGATGAAGGATGTGCGCTGGGTCGACTTCCTGAAGTGGCGTGCCTCCTTCGGCATTGTCAACACCGACTACCTGCCCGGCGACAACGTGTGGACTTATTACACGCAGAGCTATGGCACCGACGGCGTGACCTATCCCTTCGACTCCAGCTACGACAGCTCATGGGGACGCACCACGCTGGGACGCCTGGCCACCGACAACCCCTCACACGAAAAGGCCTATAAATATAATGTGGGTCTCGACGCCACGCTCTTCCACGGCCTCGACTTGCAGTTCGATGCTTACATGCAGCGCCGCAACAACATCTGGGTAGACGGTAGTGGTGCCTATGGCAAGGTCATCGGCTTCTCCGCGCCTTATATCAATGCCGGTGTCGTGGACAGCTGGGGACTGGAGGCAGCCGCTGACTACACGCGCAAGATTGGTGAGGTGAAGCTGAACGTCGGCGGTACCTTCTCGCTCAACAAGAACGAGATCAAGGACCAGGCCGAGCAGCCGCGTGCCTATGACAACCTCGTCACCACCGGCTACCCGCTCAACAGCATCTGGGGCTTGAAGGCCATCGGACTCTTCAAGGACCAGGCCGACATCGACGCCAGCGTGCCACAGACCTTCTCTGAAGTGCGTCCCGGCGACATCAAGTACGAGGATGTGAACCACGACGGCAAGATCGACGCCAACGACTACACCAAGATTGGTCATAGCACGCTCTGCCCCGAGATCTACTATACCGCACACATCGGCGCCGAGTACAAGGGCGTGGGCTTCACGGCTCTCTTCCAGGGCGTGGGTCGCTACAGTGCTCTGCTCAACACCAGCGGATACTACTGGGGACTCATCAGCAACCGCACCCTCTCGCAGGAGGTCTACGACAACCGCTGGACTCCCGACAACCTCAATGCCACCTATCCCCGACTGAGCTCGAGCAGCAACGCCAACAACTACCAGACCAGTACGTTCTGGCTCCGCGACCGCTCGTTCTTCAAGTTGCGCAACATCGAGGTATACTATAACTTCCCCAAGACATTGCTCGACAGGACCAAGGTGGTCAACGCCGCACGCCTCTATGTCCGTGGCAACGACCTCTTCACCCTTGACCATCTCGACAACGTCGACGCCGAGAGCTACGGAGCTACCAGCCCGCTCACACGCAGCGTCGTCGTGGGACTGAGTGTCACCTTTTAATAAGGAAAGCGTTGAAGGGTAATCAAGTAAACAGAAAACCTAAACAGATAAACAATGAAAACGAAATATATTTTCAGTGGACTGCTGGCGCTGACGCTGGTCTCTTCCTGTTCCGAGAAGATGGACTACAAGGAGTACAACGTCTACGACAAGGCCTACGTGGATAAGATGTTCAGCCGGGTCGGTGGACTGATGACGAATATCTACAACGACATCGACTACGACTTCGGCAACTATAGTGGTGCCATGGCCAGCTCGGCCACCGACGAGAGTGTCTACTCCCATCCCGGCAATGCCGTCGAAGACTTCTACAACGGTGCCTGGGGACCCACCAACGCCAAGGAGCGGGTGTGGAACTCGGCCTGGGACGGCATCTCGTATTGCAACCTCGTGCTCGACGAGTTCAGCAACTGCACCTTCCCCGAGTACACCGAGGACGAGCACTACCAGCAGGAGATGTTCCTCTATAAGAACTATCGTTGGGAAGCCCGCTGGGCACGCGCCTTCTTCTACTTCGAGTTGGTAAAGCGTTACGGCAGCGTGCCATTGAAGACGAAGCACATGACAGCCAACGAGGCCAACAGTCTGCCGCAGGTGTCGGCCGACTCCATCTTCCAGTTCATCGACACGGAGTGCGACACCATCGAGGACAGCATCATCGTCAACTATGGCGACCTCGGCGACAAGGCTTACTACAAAGGCCAGACAGGCCGCGCCAACAAGCTCGCCGCCATGGCTCTGCGTGCCCGCGCCGCCCTCTACTGGGCCAGCCCGCTCTTCAATCCCAAGGGCGACAAGAGCCGTTGGCTGAAGGCAGCACAGCTCAGCAACGCCGTCATCGCCGAGGCGCGGCAGGAGGGCATGGGCCTGTTGCCCGATTATAGCAAGCTCTTCAACAAGGACAGCTACAAAGACGGCATCAAGGAGATCATCTTCTCCCGCCGTGTGGCTGCCAGCAACGCCTTCGAGAAATACAACTATCCCATCGGCATGGAGAACGCTGGTGGTGGCAACTGCCCCACGCAGAACCTTGTCGACGCCTACGAGATGACCAACGGAAAGGCTATCAATGAGACAGGCAGCGGCTATGACCCCCAAGACCCGTACAAGAACCGCGATGCACGACTGGCGATGACCGTCGCCGTCAATGGCGAGCAGTGGCCCAATGCGGCCGCACTTGAGACCTTCGAGGGTGGTGCCAACTCCAGCAGTGTCACCTACGGTACGCCGACGGGATACTATCTGAAAAAGTATATCAACCAGGGTACCATCATCGCCAAGACGGGCTCCAACAGTTTTGCCCACGCTTGGGTCATCTTCCGTTTGGCAGAGTTCTATCTCGACTATGCCGAGGCTGCGCTCAACTACACAGGAAGTGGCTATGTCGCTCCTACGGGCTTGCCCCTGACCGCCGCACAGGCCCTCAACGTGGTACGCACCCGTGCCAAGCAGCCCGACATCGCCAAGGGGCTCAGCTTCGACGCTTTCAAGAAGAAGTATGAGAACGAACGCTTCGTCGAACTCGCCTTCGAGGGTCACCGCTTCTTCGACCTTCGTCGGTGGAAGGAAGCGCCGGAGTACCTCAAGACCATCCGTGGCATGAAGATCACACGCCAGGACGACGGTACGATGAAGTACGAGGAGCAGACCATCGACACACGTACGTGGAACGATAAGTGGTATCTCTTCCCGCTGCCGCAGAAGGATGTGCTCAACTGCAACTACAAGCAGAACGACGGGTGGAACTAACGCCACTACGGTCCTCTGCCTTTCGGATGGTGGGGCGGGCAATGCCGACCCACCGCCGGACACCATCGATTATCATTTTTACTATGTTATATTTCTAAAAACCAATAGCGTATGAAAAACGTTTATTACCTTTTCCTCGTACTCGTGGGGTTGCTCTGCTCCATGAGCGTGAGTGCAAAGAAAGTGATCTACAGTCAGAACTTCGAGACTGCAGTGAATGTGGCTGAGACAGGATGGACTTCGCCATCGGCTGCCGCCGGGCTGAGCATCGGCTCGGACGAAAATGGTAAGTTTCTCAGATTCGTTCCGTCGGGCAACGACCGCTCGGCTCATCTCTACTGGGACGAGTCGCTCATCAAGAACGAGCTCAGTGCTGACTTCACCAGCTACCAGATTACCTTTGGCTTCTGCTTCACCAAGTTCGGTAACAACCACATGACCTCGGAGATCGCTGTGATGTCTGACAGAAGCGTCGCCATGAAGAAGGCCAACACCAACTATCGTAGCAGCAATGGTGGCGCGCTCTTCGACCTTACCCAGCTGAGCAACACCGGGCGCTCGGCTTCTGCCACGGGCGACCAGGACTTTGCCATCAACGGCGATGAAACCAACTACAAGGCTCTTACCGCTGGCGTTTACTACACCGTCACGCTCGACATCGACACGCTGGCACGCACGGTGCAATACACCATTAAGTCGGCAACCTCCGACGATCCTATCGCCTCTGACATCTATACTGTACCCGAGGGCATCGACATGACCGCAACAGGACTCTATGTTCTCGGTGGCCGCTATACCCCGGACATCATGTTCGACGACATCGAGGTCAGCGTGGACAAGACGGCAGCCAACACGCCCTCTGTGACGCTCACCGGCATCAACAACGCACAGCGTGTCTATACCATCAAGTTCCAGGAGGACGAGATCCTTCACCTTGACTTCAACGGCACGACCACCGACGTGAACTACGCCGACGTGGACAATGGCACCTACACTTGGTCCAATAATCCTAACTACGATCCCAACAACACTGACGCGCCCGTTTCTGATCCTTGCCAGAGTGGCACACTGAAAGCGTGGACAACTCTCGACAACCTGAAGTCTGACGAGGTCGTCACGGAGGTCACCAACGATGTCATCGCGCTGCCTGCCGCAGAAGCTAAAGTCACCAACGTCAAGGTAGGATTTGCCAAGACTTACAACGTCACCTGCGACAACAGCAACACTTCGCTCACTCCGACTATCTACGGTACTTATAAGTTCACGGGCAAGGACGGTAAGGTCACGGAGTCGACAGAGGCAAAGGCCTTCCCGTTCACCATCGACGTCGACCAGGCCGGCACGCTGGAGATTACTTCCCAGGCCTTCGGCTATGGCTCTACCAACACTACTGTCGAGAACAACGTGGAGTATGAGGTGAAGAAGACCGTCGACCTGGCCCACATGACCGAGGCCGACATCACCGCTGCCGGTTTTGAGAAAGGCGACGACGTGACAGGTAAGTTTGCCGACTATGGCCGCTTCTATGGCTTGTCAACCACAGAGACAGAGGTTGACAAGGACGGCAACGAAACTCCTAAGAAGATTATCTACAACGCCATTTCGCAGTACACAAAGAAGGCCTCTGACTTTACCGACGACAAGGTCATCGGTGACCTCGTCTGCTGCAGCCAAGACGGCACTACTTCGGCTACAGTGTCAGTGAATGCTCATATCTATCAGGGCATCGGCTTTGTCCTCGACGGACAGAAAAATGACGGGAAATGGATCACCAACCTGTATTTCAAGGTGAACGGTGCTACTGCTGACGACATCATCACCGTGGCTTCTGTGAACAACTACGGCTCTTCCTCGCTCCATCCCTCTGTGGCTTCCCTCGACGAGTACCTCGCCCAGGACAACGCTCCTGTGACCGCAGTCCTCAAGGGTGATGAGCCTTTCAGCCTCTACCGCATCTCCGATGCTTTGGGCAAGGTGACTGTCTACACGGCCAAGGGTGGTGCAACAGGCATCAAGACCATCAACGCTAACACTCAGAACACGGCCGACGCACCGATCTACTCTCTCAATGGTGTGCGCATGAACAGCAAGAACAACCTGCCGAAGGGTGTCTACATCCAGGGCGGCAAGAAGTTCGTGGTGAAGTAAACGCCTAAAGAAAGACAGAAGTTAATTTCTTTTGTAGTATATAATAAAGGGGAACCATCTCCGGTCTGCAATGGGCCGGGATGGTTCTTTGTTTGTTGTCTTCCATCTATCAATGGCAACCTGCCTGATGTAACATATATTTTCTTATTTGATACAATAATGCCTAAATCTCCTACTTTCTTGTATTTTTTATAAGGAAGAGCTACGGTGTACTGTTTTTTTTTCTATCTTTGCACTACGGTGATTTGTTCGCCTATCATTAAACCAATCATTTAAATCTATTATCTAAATATGAACTATCGTAAACTCATGCTCTCTTTGGCACTGTGCCTGCCTCTGTCTGCACTGGCCAAGCAGATCCTTGTGCAGTCGCCTCATCTCTCTCTTGTGCTCAACGCCGACGAGGGCAAGCAACCGGAATATGTCTACTTCGGTTCAAAGCTCTCCAACGCTGACCTGCCGACGCTGCAAAAGCCACAGGGCGGACGCATGGATGCCTATCCGGCCTATGGCATGGATTGCCCGGACCCGGCGGCCTTTGCCTGCCGACACGCCGACGGCAACCTCTCGACACAGCTCGTCGTCACGGGCTCCGACGTGAACGGCAACATCACGACCATCCATCTTAAGGATCCTGTATACAATCTCTTTGTCGACCTGAAGTACCGCACCTACAACGATGTGGACATGATCGAGGCGTGGACGGAGGTCACCAACAAGGAGAAAAGCACAGTGACGCTCACCTCTTTTGCCTCCGCTATGCTGCCCATCCGCCGCGGCAATGTATGGATCAGCCATCTCAGCGGTGCATGGGCCAATGAGGCCAACGTCACCGACGAGCCGCTCACACCCGGTGAGCTGACGCTGCGCAACCACTATGGTGTGCACAACTCGCAGAGCCAGCACGCCGAGGTGATGTTCTCTCTCGACGGCAAAGGCAAGGAAAACAGTGGCGACGTCATCGGCGCTGCCCTCTGCTACAGTGGATGCTACAAGCTCAAGACGGTCACCGACAACAGCGAGTACCACTATTTCTTTGCGGGTATCGACGAGCAGAACTCGGAGTATCATCTGCGCCGCGGCGAGACCTTCGTTACTCCGCCCGTGGCTTTCACCTTCTCCAAGGAAGGCAAGTCTGGCGTCAGCCGCAACTACCACCGCTGGGGACGCGAGTATATGCTCGCCCATGGCAACAAGGAGCGCATGATCCTGCTCAACAGCTGGGAAGGTGTCTACTTCGACATCAACGAGAAAGGCATGGACCAGATGATGGGCGACATTGCCAATATGGGCGGCGAGCTCTTCGTCATGGACGACGGATGGTTTGGTGAGAAGTATCCGCGCAAGACCGACAACTGTGCCCTCGGCGACTGGGTGGTGGACAAAAACAAACTGCCCAACGGCATCGACGGCCTCCTCGCCGACGCTAAGAAGCACGGCGTGAAGTTCGGACTATGGATTGAACCTGAGATGACCAACACCAAGAGCGTGCTTTATGAGAAACATCCCGACTGGATCATCAAGGCTCCCGGACGCGCTCCCGTCCTCGGACGTGGCGGCACGCAGCTCGTGCTTGACATGAGCAACCCGAAGGTGCAGGACTTCGTCTTCTCGGTCGTCGACAACCTGATGACCAAGCATCCCGACATCGCATATATCAAATGGGACGCCAACATGGACATCATGAACCACGGCTCACAGTATCTCTCGATGAACGACCAGAGCCACCTCTATATCGACTACTACCGTGGCTTTGCCAAGACGCTTGACCGCATCCGCGCGAAATACCCTGATCTGATCATCCAGGACTGCGCCAGCGGTGGTGGACGCGTCAACTGGGGCACGCTGCCTTGGTTTGATGAGTTCTGGACCAGCGACGACACCGATGCCCTGCAGCGCATCTACATGCAGTGGGGTACGAGCTACTTCTTCCCCGCTATGGCGATGGCCTGCCACATCTCGGCATCACCCAACCATCAGACGGGTCGCCTCATCCCGCTGAAATACCGTATCGACGTGGCAATGAGCGGACGACTGGGCATGGAGATCCAGCCGAAGAACATGACCGAAGCAGAGAAGACACTCTGCCGCAACGCCATCGCCGAATACAAGCAGATCCGTCCCATTGTGCAGATGGGCAACCTCTACCGCCTGCAGAGTCCGTTTGACAAGCAGGGAGTGGCCAGTCTGATGTATGTCAGTGACAATAAGGACAAGGCTGTGTGGTACTGGTGGAAGACTGAGACTTTTGTCAACCAGCATTTGCCGCGTGTGCGTATGGCCGGCCTCGACCCTGCCAAGCGCTACAAAGTGCATGAGCTCGACCGCATCGACAACACGCCGCTCGACTGTGAGGGTAAGAGCTACTCCGGTGCCTACCTCATGGAGCACGGTCTCGACATGCCTTACTCGCACAATGTCAATTGGAACGACCGTACCAGTTGGGCCAGCCGTGTGCTGTATCTCACAGCGGAATAATAAGAGAAGCCTCAACCAGCTTCTCACCCAACCTCAACAGCCTCACCCCCCTCTCCAGCCTCACCCCCAACCCCTCTCCCAAGGAGAGGGGAGTGATTACCTTCAAGGGGTTAAGGGCGAGGATGTTCCCCCGCCTCTACGTTCCACCCCGTTTCGACTCTTGTCGGTAATTTCTCCCCTCTCCTTGGGAGAGGGGTGAGGGGGTGAGGCTGGAGAGGTGTGATGAGGCTGTAGGGCGAGCTGGTGAGGCCGTTGGTCTTTTTACTATTAAAAACTACCAAAATCCATGATAAACAAACTATTCTTCAGCATCGTCACCTTATTATTATTGGTGGCATCCCCGCTCTTCGCTGATCAGCGGTGGGAAGGAACGTGGGCTACCGCACCAGAGTTTACTGGTCCGGGCGACATGCCCAAGACCAGCCTCTCCAACCGTGCGGCCCGTCAGATCATCCACGTCTCGATGGGCGGCACCACGCTGCGCATGCAGCTCAGCAACCATTTTGGCAACGGACCTGTGGACATCACCGCCGTGTATGTCGCTGACCCGGCCGACACGCCACGGGGCAACACCGTGAAGCAGGAAACCAACGTCCTGCCCTGCAACGCCCGCATCAACGCCAAGACGGTGCGCTACCTGACTTTCAACCATAAGCGGAGCCTCACGCTTGACGCCGGCAAAGACATCTACTCCGACGCGTTCAGCTATCAGCTGCGTCCCGGACAGCGTCTCGCCGTCACCGTGGTCTATGGCAAGCGCACACCAGAGCACGCTACTTCTCACCGCGGTAGCCGTACCACCACGTATATCCTCGCCGGAAAGGGTGCGCCCAAGGCTGACTTCAGCCAGGGCGAAAAGGCGGACCACTGGTACAACATCACCCGACTGGAAGTGCTCAGCAACACTCCGCACGAGGTCATCGCCGTGCTCGGCAACTCCATCACCGACGGACGCGGCTCAACGACAAACCTGCAAAACCGCTGGACCGACTTCTTTTCCGATGCGCTCAACGGCATCGGCGTCTGTTGCGATAACAAAGTATGCGATAACAAGCAGAAGCAGACAAAGGTCTGCGCCGACAAGAGTTGTGACAAAAAACAGGAAGATGCTAAGTCTTCCAAGGTTACAACAGACTGTTGTCAACAGGGTATTGGCGTGCTCAACCTCGGCATCGGCGGCAACTGCGTCGTACGCGGAGGACTGAGCGAACCGGCCCTTGTACGTTTCGACCGCGACATCCTCTCCCAGCCAAATGTCTCAAAGCTCATCATCTTCGAGGGTACCAACGACATCGGCTGCTGTGGCAGCAACTACGAGAAGATGACGCAGGAGATCATCAACGCTTATCAGACGCTGATCGACAAAGCCCACGCAAAAGGCATCAAAGTGTATGGAGCGACGATCACGCCGACAAAAGGCAACGGCTGGTTCTCTTTCTTCCATGAGGCCATGCGGCAGACGGTCAACGAGTGGATCCGCAAACCGGGCCATTTCGACGGGCTGATCGACTTCGATGCCCTCGTCCGCGATCCGGCCGATCCTCAGCGACTGCGCCCCGACTATTCCGACGACTGGCTCCACCTCAGCCCGAAGGGCTATGAGGCAATGGGGCAGTATGCGGCGAAGGTGGTTAGGTAGCCGCCCTGTTCGCCTGCTCCGCCCTGTTCGGGTGCTCCGTTCTGTTCGCCTGCTCCGTTCTGTTAGGTGCTCCGTTCTGTTCGGGTGCTCCGTTCTGTTCGCCTGCTCCGTTCTGTTAGGTGCTCCGTTCTGTTCGGGTGCTCCGTTCTGTTCGGGTGCTCCGTTCTGTTCAGGTGCTCCGTTCTGTTCAGGTGCTCCGTTCTGTTCGGGTGCTCCGTTCTGTTCGCCTGGTTATAACCAGGCGCGCCCCTTTGTCTCATCCCAGGGCGCCCTCTCTTCCCTTGCCCCCGTCTCTCATAAACAAAAAAACAACCCTCCATGACTCACCGCATCTCCCTTCTGCTCTTCACCCTTCTCCTTTCCCTCCTTGCGTCTCTCCCCTCATCTTCCCGCGAGACGCTCAACTTCGACAGTGGCTGGCTGTTCTGTCTCGGTGACACCTCCGCGATGGCGCGTCCCGACTATGCCGACGCGTCGTGGCGACAGCTCAACCTGCCCCACGACTGGGCGATAGAGGGTGACTTCAGTGTCGACAATCCAAGCGGTGCAGGGGGCGGCGCACTGCCCGGCGGCATCGGCTGGTATCGCAAACACTTCACTGTACCTGCCTCGCTCAGCAGCGACGACCGCCTCTTCATCACCTTCGACGGCGTGTATATGAACAGTTCTGTGTATATCAACGGTCACCTGCTCGGCACACGGCCCTACGGCTATATCTCGTTTCAATACGACCTCACGCCTTACCTTCGCCGCGGAGCAGACAACGTCATCGCCGTACGCGTCGACAACAGCGACCAGCCCAACTCGCGCTGGTATTCGGGCTGCGGCATCTACCGCCACGTGTGGCTCACCGCCACCTCGCCGCTGCACATCGCCAACTGGGGCGTATACGTTATGCCGACAACGAAAAATGGACGCACGTGGACGGTGCCCGTGACCGTCACCCTCGCCGATGACAGCCAAAAAGGGCAGCACCCGATGGTGCGCAACACGCTCTTTGACAGCAACGGCAAGATCGTCGCGCAGGTTGCAAATGGCAGCACCGATCAGCAGATGACCGTGCGCAACCCGCGCCTGTGGAGCCCCGATGCACCGAATGTCTACACCTTGCTCACTGAGATCATCATCGCTGGTAAGACCGTAGATGCCGTGCGTACGACGACGGCTTTCCGCTCGTTCCGCTTCGATGCCAAGACGGGATTCTGGCTCAACGGCAAGAATATGAAACTCAACGGCGTCTGCGACCATCACGATCTCGGCTGCTTGGGTGCGGCTCTCGACAACGATGCGCTACGGCGCCAACTGGTGAAGTTGAAGGACATGGGCGTCAACGCCCTGCGATGCAGCCATAACCCTCCCGCGCCCGAACTGCTGAACATGGCCGACACGATGGGCTTCATCGTCATGGATGAGGCTTTCGACATGTGGATGCGCCGCAAGACGAAGAACGACTACGCCCGCTTCTTCGAGAAGTGGCACCAGCGCGACCTCACCGACATGTTGCTCCGCGACCGCAACCATCCCTCGATACTCATCTGGAGCATCGGCAACGAGGTGCTCGAACAGTGGTCATCGGCCAGTGCCGACGCCCTGACCTTGGAGCAGGCCAACTTGATTCTCAATGCGGGTCACGATGCCTCGACGCTCGCTCACGGCAAGGAGCTATCACCCAACTCGCTGCTCACCATCCATCTCGCCGACATCGTCAGAAGCCTCGACAAGAGCCGTCCGATCACGGCAGGATGCAACGAGCCCTCGCCCGACAACCATCTCTTCAAGTCGGGCGCCTTGGATCTTATCGGCTTCAACTACCATCGTCAGTGGATCAAGGACGTGCCGAAGAACTTCCCCGGCAAGCCTTTTCTCATGACAGAGAGCGTCTCTGCCCTGCAGACGCGCGGCTACTACCGTATGCCTTCCGACAGCGTCTACATAGCACCGAAGCGATGGGACAAGCCTTATACCAACGCGACGATGATGTGCTCGGCCTATGACAACAGCCATGCTCCGTGGAGTTCTACCCACGAGGAGACTTGGGACATCGTCAAGCACACGCCTTACTGCGCCGGGCAGTTTATCTGGACAGGCTGGGACTACATCGGTGAGCCCACGCCCTACGGCTATCCGGCACGTAGCAGTTACTTTGGCATCATCGACCTGGCCGGTTTCCCGAAGGACTCCTATTATATGTATCAGAGCGAGTGGACCACCAAGCCTGTGCTTCATCTCTTTCCGCACTGGAACTGGCTGCCGGGTCAGACAGTCGACCTTTGGTGCTACTACAACAATGCCGACGAGGTGGAGCTCTACGTCAACGGCAAGAGTCAGGGCATCCGCCGCAAGGCCGACAGTCACCAGTATCATGTGATGTGGCGCGTGGCGTTCGAACCCGGTGAGATCACCGCCGTAGCACGTCAGCACGGCAAGGAGGTGCGCCGCCAGACGATACGCACGGCCGGACCAGCCACGTCGATACGGTTGACCTGCGACTACCGTGGCGAGACGACCACGTTTGTCAATGCAGAAGTCATCGACAAGGATGGCACGCTCTGTCCCGACGCGCGTAACCATATCTACTTCACGGCCGACAATGCCGACATCGTCGGCGTGGACAACGGCTCGCAGTTCTCTACCGAGCGTTTCAAGGCCAGCGATCGCCTTGCCTTCTTCGGCAAGTGTCTCGTCGTGGTGCGCGTCAAGGACAAGTCCAAGCCCGTCGTCGTCCATGCCCAAGCCACTGACCTGCAAGCCGCGTCACTAATGATAAAGTGACAACAGCCTCACTCCAAAACACAGCCTCACCCCCAACCCCTCTCCTTGGGAGAGGGGTTGGGGGTGAGGCTCCTCCTTAATTCCCGTCCGGCTTCACCACATTCACTCTTGCCGACGATGTCCACAGGAAGAGCTGGGGATCGTCGGGATGAGCAGGATCGTAGTCTTTCCAGTCACGCAGACCATTGGACATCGGCAGGTGGAGGCGCTTCATGCCCATGACCACCATCTTGGCCACCTCATATGCGCCATAAGGATTGAAGTGCGTGTTGTCGGCCAATGCCTTAGGTTGGTTGGGCCATGTGCCGGCAGGATAGTGCACCAAAGCCTTTTTACTGTTCTCGTAGCCCAGCGCCTCAAAAAACGTGCGCGTCATGTCGTGGAGCTCGATGACAGGCACATGCTCACGCTTGGCCACGGCACGCATAGCATCGGGATAATCGCCATGGGTCTCGCGGATATGCAGGCGACTGTTGTCGAATGCACGTCGCTGCGTCGGTGTGACAAAGACAATGTTGCCGCCCTTGGCACGCACCCTGTCTATATAGATCTTCAACATATAGGAGAAATTATACCAGGCGCCACTGCCCGGCGATTTCTCCTTTTGGTCGTTGTGGCCGAACTCACAGAACACATAATCGCCCGGACGCATCATCGACAGAATCTTGTCGAGACGGTTCTGATAATAAAACGACGAGGCGGTGAGTCCGCTCTCAGCGTGATTTGACACCGCAAAGCCGTCGTCCATCCAGCGCGTGATCATCTGTCCCCATGAGGCGTAAGGATCGTAAGGCTGGTCGACAACGGTGGAGTTGCCACAGAGGAAAAGGGTGACTGCTGTCGTGTCGGGTGCTATTGTCACGCGCCGCACGGCCGGGCGAGGACCTGTGAACTCCAGGTTGAGACTGTCGTCCCAGTCGAGATAGTCTTTCTCACGGGGCTTGATCTTCACCCGCTCCTTGTCCGTGATATACGGCGAGCGCTTGTTCACGATAAAGGATACGGTCTTGAACTTTCCCTTTTTTGTGGGCGTGTCCTCAACAAAGAGGCGGCGGCTCTCGGCGCGCACCATCGTGTTGCCCTCATGGTGCTTGCTGCCCAGTTCCACCGTGACGCGATAGTTTCCGTCCGGCACCGCCACAGAGAAAGTGAACGGCTTGCCCGCCTTGCTCTGACGCGACAGGTCGAAAGTCTGTGTCTGCGCCTGCGCTGTTAAGGACAGCAGCAGGCAGACGCAGAGATGAATGAAATGTTTCATAGTTGATCTATTTAACCTATCATTATTCATTGTACATTATGCATTGTACATTATACATTATTCATTGTTTCGTTTCCACCGTGCATTTTCCTCTCACGCGTCCCGCCTTGTCGACCAGTTCCATGCGCACCTTGCCCGGCTTGGTATCCGCGCGAAGGATGACGAGCAGGTTGCCCTGACAGAGACTGGTGGTCGGATCGGTAGAGATGGCGTTTCCGGCGATGTCACCGTTGTCGGTAGCCACCAGTTCGGCAGGTCCGCTGACACGAATGGTGAGCGTGTCGTTGGCCAAAGGTGTGCGCCGCCCCTTCGCGTCGAGACCCAGCACACGGATGTGCATAAGATCCTGTCCGTCGGCTTTCCATGTCTCGTTGTCGGGGATGAGCGACAAACGTTTGAGAGGTCCGGCGGTGGCAATCTCGTGGCGTGCCACCTCCTTACCGCCGTTGCGTGCAATGGCGACCAGCGTACCCGGCTCGTAGGCGATGTTGTCCCACCGGATCTTGTCGCGCGTGTTAGGGTTCATACTGTTTCTCTTCACGCCCAGGCTTTTGCCGTTGAGCCGTAGTTCCACCTCCTCAGCGTTGGTGTAGGTGTAGATGGTATAGCGTTTGCCCGGCGTACGGTTCCAATGCCACGTGACCTTGTCACCGCCGAAGGTCACACCATTCCATGTCATCGCCTCCTCTTTGCCACCGGCTACACCAATGTGCACGACAGGCTTGTCGGTGAACATCGCCTTGAGCAGATAGGCTTGTGGCTTGGGCAGCAGCGAGCGGTCGAAGACACCGTTGTCCCATCCCTTGCGCGGCCAGCCAAGGCTCTCGCCGTTGTAGTCTATCATACCCCAATAGGCCAGGCCCACGACACGGTTGAGATCCATGTCGAAATAGTTAGGCCCCATCATCGGCAGGTTGGCCTCGCTCTGATAGAAGATCATGTTGGGAAAGCGCCGGCCGTCGCCCGGGAAGTACATATAGCGATAGTTGTAAGCCTGGATGTCCGTGATCATCGCCAGGTCGCAGGGCAGCGAGTCGGTCTGCCAGTTGCGGCCGCGCGGGTGCATGGCCACGGTGACCGGCCGCGTGTCGTCGTAGCGGCGCAACAGAGTGCGCAGCAGACGGTAGGGCGTCACGCCCCAGTCGTTGAAAGGCAGGTTGGGATAGGTCTGGAGCTCATTGCCCAAGCTCCACATGATGACGCTGGGGTGGTTGCGGTCACGCTGTATCCACTCCGGCACATCGTATTGCCAGTGGTTCATCCACGGCTGCCGGCCTCCGGCATATTGTGTGAGCCACTTGTCATAGAGCTCATCGACGACAAGGATGCCATATTTGTCACAGAGGCGGTAGAGGTCTTCGCTATAGGGATTGTGGGAGCAGCGGATGTGGTTGAAGCCGAAGTCCTTGAGCAACTTGATGCGCTTCTCGATGGCACGCGGATAGGCGGCGGCACCGAGAGCACCGAGCGTGTGATGGTTGGCAATGCCTTTGAGGATCACCTTACGGCCGTTGAGCTTAAAGCCGAAGGAGGGACCGTATTCGATGGTACGGATTCCGAAGGGCTCCGTCACCCGGTCGGCGACACGTCCGCTGTCGTCACGGAGGGTCAGCTCAGCACTATATAAATAAGGAGTATCCAAATCCCACACATGAGGATGGTCGATCGTGATGTCGGCCAAAGGATATTCCATCGTGTGACGGTGGCGGGTCAGTGCCAACAGCGTGTCGGAATGGGCTACCACATGTCCCTGAGCGTCAAGGATGCGCACGGCAAGGGCTGTCTGCCGCTGAGAGCCATAGTTAGAGATGGCGGCCCTGATGTGTACCTTGCGGTTGTCTGTCGTCGTGATTTGCAGCGGATGTCGGTCGAAAAACAGTTGCCGGTCGGTGACAATGAACTTCACGTCGCGGAAGAGACCGCCGCCAGTATACCATCTTGAGTTTTGCGGCCCGCGTGTGTCAGCCAAGACGGTGAGCACGTTCTCCTGGCCGTAGCGCAACTTGCTGCTGATGTCGATACCGAAGCCAACGTAGCCGTATTCTGTTCCGCCGATGCGCTCACCATTGAGCCAGACGTCGCCGACGAGCATGATGCCGCCGACTTCCAGCACGACGCGGCGCCCGCGCCAACTGTTGTCCGGCGTGAATGTGCGGCGATACCAGCCTTTGCCCATCTCCTTGAAGCCGCGCGAGGAGAGGCGGCTCTTGACGTTGGCAGCCTGATCACGGTTGTCGGCGTGCTCGTCAGCAGTAGGAGCTACCCACGGCTGGCTGATCTGGAAGTCGTGGGGCAACCTTACACTCTGCCACTCGCCACTGCCCTGATTGGCTTGCGCGGGCGAAAGTCCGGCACGGGAGAACTGCCAGTCGACGATGTTCACCGTGTCACGCTGGGCACAAGCTGGCAAGTACACAGACAGCAGACCGACAGAACAGAGCAATCCGCGACGGACGATAGAAATGATAGAACTATGATACATCGATGATTATTTACTGATTATTAATGAGTGGTTTTGATCACTGCAAAGATAAACAAAGTGTTTTAGACCGCCATGAGAAAGAGCACGATCCTCGTGTCGCCCTCTCATTTTTTCTCGTTTCCGTTGATGACCACGTTGCGGACAACCGTGCCGGGGATGAGCTTTGAGGAGAAGTTTCCGGCTTTGTCGGTGACTCGGATATCCTCAAAGGTGAAATCAGAGAGACTGTACTTGTCGCTCGTACCCACGTCGAAGAAGTTGTCGCAGTCCATGTGGATATTCTTCAGCGTCACGTTTCTGCATGATGACTTGGGCATATTGCGGCGCTTGGCGGGCTGGAAGAATTGTGTCCAGGGACGAATGACCAAAACGCTGCGTGCCCGTCCGGTGATGCCTTCAACACGCACCTGCTCATAGCGCTGCGGTGTGTCGGGCCGCATCTTCAACCAGAGCACGCGGTCGGCATTCTCACTCGTACAGTTGCGCAGGATGACATTGGTGTCGTGGAGGCTCTCTGAACCAAGGGTGAGCATGCTGTGCACCGTGCCGTAGTGGCAGTTCTCCACAAGCACACGGCTGACGGGACCGTTGACAGCCATGGTGTCGGCATAGGTTCCCTTGCCGCCCTTGAGCACGACAGCATCGTCGTTGACGTTCATGTAACAGCCACGCACAAGGATGTCGTGGCACTTGTCGATGTCGATGGCGTCGCTGCTCGGAGCTTTTACGCCCTGAGTAGGCGCAAAGATGAAGCAATCGAGATAGCGCACGTGGTCGCAGTTGTAGAGATGGTTGGTCCATACGGGGCTGTTCATCAGGTGTACGTCCTGCACGGTGACATGGCTGGAGTTGCTGATGTACACCAGCCTGGGCCGCTGTGCGTCCTTGTTGGTGCAGGCGGGATTCCACTGCCGCCGTATCCAGAACTCCTGCCAGTAGGGGTAGCCATTGCCGTCGATGGTGCCCTTGCCGGTGATCGTGAAGTCGTCGACATGGTCGGCATTGACGAGAGCGGCAAAGTACTTGCACGTCTCACCCTCGAAGCGTGTCGTCAGCACGGGAAAGTCGGCAATGCGGTCGGAGCCTTTCAACGTCGCCCCCTCGCAGAGATGGAGATGAGTGCCCGGCTTGAAGAACAGCGCACCGCTGAGAAAAGTGCCTGCCGGGATGACGACCACACCGCCGCCCTCACGCTGGCAGCGGTCGATGACAGCCTGGATAGCTTTCGTCTGTACGAGCGTGGGATTACCACTCACGCCATAGTCGGTGATGACATATTGTTTGCCGAGGCTGCGCACATTCACTTTCGTGGTGTCGCTGAACCATGCGTCCATCGGTGTACCGTCGGGCCAGGTGTCTGCACTTGCGCTGCCGCAACAGAGCAGCAGAAGGAAAAGAAGGATATGTTTCATTGCTTTTGTTTTCGTTATATATATAATAAGGTGTAGAGCACCTCGCATTTTACAGCGCATCAACCTGCACTATATACGAATTTGGTCTTCACAGGTATGGTGTTGGTTACTGATGGAGTGCTACGAGTCTGACGCTACCGTTGAGTCCGCTCTTCATGGGAGCCCAACCGGCATAGCTGGTCTTACGGTATTGCAAGTCCACGACGTTGATGTCTTTCATCACGCGCCATTTGATGCCGCGGCGATCCATGTCCGCGATGCGGTTGGCAGGGAGGTTGGTGACCACGATGCGCAACGTGTTGTCGCCTTTCTTCAACAGTCCGCTCACGTCGAGCGTAAACGGCACAGACCACGCGCAGCCTGCAAAGTGGCCGTTGACCCATACCTCTGCCGACTCGCGCACATCGCCCAGGTCGAGCAACCAAGGCCGTCGGGCCTCATCAGCGCTCAGGCGAAACGTGGTGGAATAGGCTCCGCTGCCCATTGTCACGGCAGCACTGTCGTCGCCAAGCGTTTCCCATGTCTGGGGCTTGTCGAGTGTCCACGTGCGGCGTACCGCCGGTGTCGACTGCTCAAAGGCGAATTGCCAAGGACCTGCAAGCGCTTTGGTTTGGCCACCCGGCAAGGCACGGAGGGGCAGAGCGGCAAGCGACTGAGGCAGCGCGCGGTCGAAGGTCTGGAGAATCATGCTCTCGCCACTCCGCAGCGCAACGTGCAACTGACCGTTGTGCTGCTCCACGGCATAGCGCTGGCCCGTCAAAGGATCGTACCACAGCGCGTCGTGCCACGCTACGGCAAGCGGTACGTAGCTGTCTACATCGTTGGGTGTAAGGTTTGCGATGAAATAGTGATAGCCCATGCCGTTTCTGCGTCGGATCGCTCTCAAGTGCAGCTGCGTGCGCATCAGCTCAGCCTGGGCAAGCCGGGCGAGTGCCTGACTGTTGATAGGCTTGGTCGGATCGATGAGTCCACGGTAGCAGGTGCCCGCCTCCGTGATCCATTGCTCACCCACCTTCTTGGCGCGGGCGAGCTGCCGCTCACTGATATAGTCGCAGTCATAGCCCAAGGAGTCGATCTCACGGATGGCACGGATAAACTCCGGCGCCTTCTTGTCCATGGAGTGGATGTCGAAGAGCATCAGCGGATGACGGGTATCTTTCTTCCACATCTCCTTCACAGGCAAGATGACGAGAAAGTCGTTGTCGGGCTCTCCCCATTGCAGGAAGCTTTGGCAACGGCGGATATAGCTCATCAGCCAAGGTGCGTCGCGCCAAGTAGAATTGGTGGGACTCATGTTGACCGAGGCGTAGAACTGCCATCCCGGCCAGCGTGCGTTACGCGGACTGTAGGGTGTGCCGTGGAAGAACATGTGGTTGACACCGCAGGAGAACATCAGGTCTAGGTCGGGCTTCATCTGGCTCAATGACGTGCGGAAATGCTCGGTGAGCCAGGTGAAGGTTTCGCTGGAGGTGAAAGGCTTACCCGTGACGTGGGCCGCAGAGGACGCATACTTCAACATGCTGACGTCGCTGAAGTTGGGTCGCGTGAATCCTGGATCGCGCCGCAGACCCTTGATGCCGAAGTCGGAAAGGCCGAAGCCCTCGATCTCGGGGATGTCGACAGTGCCGTAGAGGTCGAGCAGGTTGGCGGGAGAGCCGTGAGCCTGGTTGCGCACGAGGGCACCGTGACTGTGGGCCCATGCCGTCCACTGCTGCGTGAAGTTGTGATAGAGCAGGTCGGAGAGCGTCTCGCGATAGTCGCAGACCACCTGTGCGTCGCTGTCGACAAAGCGGTCGAGGCTGTCCAAAAGGTTGTAGCCACGCCGTGCCTGAAACTCTTCGAGCAGCCGGGGCGTCCAGTTGGCTCCGTAGACTTCGTAGGAGTCGTTGAAGAAAGTATGCGGATAAGGCGTGTGGCTGGCTGTAAATGCCGAGTCGATATGCTGGAGATAGTGCGCCACGGCAAGAGAGTCAAAGTGATCGATGACCCAGCCCTCACCACCGGGAGCGGCCCGCTTCACACGCTGAAGGGTACGGCTGAGGAAGAGGGCAATCACTCTTTGGCGGTGCTTGTCTGCTGTTTTGAAGCTCCTCACAGCCGTCAGTCGCGCGTATTTCTTTTCATTGTCGGGTATGGAAAAGGTCAGTTTGCTGATGTCAGCCTTATTGCTCACCAGTGTGTCGACGAAAAACGCCTTGCACGCTGCCTCGTCGATGGGCACCCAGGGACCGCCGAAGGGCCATCCCGTGCCATTGTTCATGTCCACCTCCACGCTGTCGGCCGCCGCTGTGCGCTCGGTGAACTGCAGGGCACGCATCCATTCGGGAGAGAGGTAGGACAGCTCATGTGCCTCATTGCCTTGTACTCCATAGATAGGAGTGACCTCCACAGCACCGATACCAACATGGTGCAGTGCGTCGAGGTTGGCTTTCAGTCCGGCCTCATCGACGGCCGAACCGAACCACCACCAACGGGTGCCGGGACGAGCCTCGGGCAGTACAAAGGGCAGACAAGCATTGAGCGCTGGTTGCATCATCCGCGCATATTCCGTAGCGCCGAGCAGCCAGCAACCCGTACCATAGTCCTCGAAGTCGGGCATCTTGTCATAGCTGAGCGGCTGTCCGGCCGACGGATCCTTACCCGTGCCCTGGTTCCAACCGAGGAAGCCGTCGGGATGTACGCAGGTCATAAGTGCCCGCCAGGCCTTGTCGCAGGTCGGTCGATAGTCAGCGGCGGCGAGCAGTCCGTGGCGTATGCCCCAGCTCATGCCGTAGAGGAAGAGCGCCGTGCCCGTCATCTCCGGACCGCCATAGGTCTGCGGAGAGTGGAGGCTGACATTCCAGAAGCCGTCGGTACGCTGACAGTGCAGCAGCGCCTTGGACATTGCGAGGAAGTCCTTCTTCAACAGCTTGTATTCTTTCGTGTTGTTGTCGAGGACATCCATGCACCGCAACAGGGCCGCGTAGACCCAACCGTTGCCCCGGCTCCAATAGCAGTAGTTGCCATCCTGCTCATGGTATGGTGGCACATAGTCCTTATCGCGCCACCACAGTCCGTCCTTTTTGTTGAAGAGTCCCCCACCGCAGGTGTTGCGGCTCCACAGATAGCTGTTGATGGCATAGTCGAGATAGCGGCGGTCGCCGGTAAGACTGTAATACTTCACATACACCGGCATAGCCATCTGTATGGCATCGATCCATGTCCAATAGTCATAGCGTTCGGTAGCCATCTGGTGTTCAAGGTTAGCCTTGACGCTACTGACCATCAGCGTGTCGCCCGTCATAGCGTAGCGCTCAAGATAAGTCTGAGCGCAACACTGATTGTCGGCATCGGTGGTGGTTATGCCGTCGCGTGGTGCCCAGTGGTGGAAGGCGCCCCATCGGTCGGCATAATCGAGATAGCATTGTCGAGGGTCGATGGCGTAGAGTGCCATAAGCCCCTCGTAGTACACGGCGCGTGTCCACAACGAGCTCGGCCGCACCTTCTTCACAAAGGTAGGCCGCGTAGGGTCGGCATAAACCCTCATGAAGCGGTCGTTGACGCGACGGGCCAGAGTCAGCACGCTGTCGGCGCCGGTCTCTGCCAGCAAGGGCAAGGTGCCCAAGAGACAGAGAAGCAAGGATAAGAGTCGTCGGTTCATTGTCTTATTATTAGTTTTCTGTATTCAGTTTTCAGTTCTTTCAAACTATGTTTTACAAACACCTAAGCCTTCCACCCATTTGGTATAGCATTTCCCTCCCCTTGGGGAGGGTTAGGGAAGGGCTTCTCTTATTTCAAATACTTAGCCAGCGGGCTGTGGATGTCTTTCAGTCCTTTGGCGAGTGCTTTGACATTCGTTTGAGCGCCAAGGAGCGAGGAGTGGGTATGGTCGTGATTGAAATACTTTGCTGCCTTTTCCTTCGATCCGCAGTGCTTGTCGTAGTAGTTCGCAGCGATGTTGTGCAGGTCGACAAACTCACACCCCGTGGCCTCCACGACCTCACGGTACCACTTGCCATAGGTGTCGTTGCGGCGCTCGATATGTCCGTTGCTCCACTCGTTGCGCGGAGTGAGCGACACGAGAATCGGTGTAGCGCCCTTCTCACGCACGTCGTCGATGAACTTCTTCAAGTACCAGCCAAAGCTGTAGACGAGCTCATAGGTTCCTTTGGACTTACTCCGATAGACATGACAGGTATCGGCTGCACCGGGAATCTCACCACGCTCCTTATCGCTGTCGATAGGTCCGATGTCGTTGTGGCCGAACTGGATGAGCACATAGTCGCCGGGCTGGATGGAGTTGTAGACGCGCTCCCACCGTCCCTCGTTGAGGAAGGTGCGGCAGCTGCGTCCGGCCTTTGCGGCATTGTAGCAGACAATCTTCTTTTTGTCGAAGATGGTATAGGCCTGCGAGCCCAGTCCCCACATGCCTTTCTTATCCTTATCAGCATTTTTCACGGTACTGTCGCCGGTGAACCACACTACGGGCTTTCCAGCCTCGCGCTTCACGGGCTCTGTCGGCAGGGCAAGGTTATGGAGCATCGCCTGCAATGGCTTGAGGGCCGGGTTGTGACTGGCGGCAATGCCCTCAGCAGCCGAGCGGGCGTTCATCATTGCTCCAAAACGGCTGGTGTGGATATGATCCTGATAGAAATAGTATTTCTCCTTCCACTTACTAAACCCGTCGAGTTTGGTTCCCGAGATCTCGTTCAGGTCAATGAAGGGCACACCTTCCTCGGCGGCAACGGCCTGCAACCACTGCGTGTGGATCTTTCTGACGATCTTTCCGGTCTGAGGATCATAGGCATCGCGCGGCGTGAGCGACATGAGAATGGGATGTGCGCCGGCCTTGCGGCAGTCGTTGATAAACCGGCGCATATACTCGCCATAGGAGTAGACCGTCTCCTTGACGCCCGTCTCCTTGATGGTGACGTTGAGAGAGTCGTGTCCCACGCCGGGGATGGAAGCCCGCGCGCGTCCACTGTCGTAAGGTCCGTTGTCGTTGTGTCCAATGGAGATGATGACCCAGTCGCCGGGGCGCAGTGCTTTGCGCACGTCGGGCCAGAGCTTATTATAATAGGTACGGCTGCTCATGCCGCCGAGAGCCTGGTTTTCCACGGTGATTTTGTTCTCGTCCCAGAAGGCGTGCTCATAGAATCCCCATCCCCACTGCCCGTTGTTGCCGTTGCCAAGTGTACCGTTGCGCATGGTGGAGTTGCCGATGAGAAAGAGCACGGGATTGTTGCCGCGGCGCGAACTGCCGGCGGGAATGCGTGCCGTCTGTGCCTTGTCGAGACTGTCAAGGGTAAGGTCGACGACATGGTTGACATCCTCCAAGGGAGCCGCCACATGGTTTTGTGCCATGAGGGGCAGGGCTGATAGAAGAGGTAGGATAAGGAAATATTTCATGTTAAATAATGAATATGAACTGTTGAATGTTAATTGTTGAATGTTAAGTATTGAGGTGATTCAATGATGAATGTTGAATGATGAGTGTTGACTTCGTGCATCATCCTATGTCGTACCTTGCAGCATTCTACTCCCCTCCCTCTCGGGGAGGGGTTGGGGGTGAGGCTGTTGGGGAAAGGGCGATACGTTCCGTACTCATTCTACCGTATGTGGCGGTTGGTTATAGCCCACATTCTGCCAGGCGATGTCCAAGCGATAGAGCGGATCGTGCATGAGCGTGATGTGACGTTTGGCGGTAGGTATCTGCGACATATAGATGTAGATGACGCTGTTGTCGTCGTGGTCGCGGTAGACGACCTCCTCGCGCCAGTCACCAAAGAGGTCGGCCTGCAGGCAGGGATTGTTTTTCGTCCAGTTGTTCGACGCTGGATGGCCATAGCCTTGAAACGACACCGAAGGCCGTTGGAAAGAGTAAGTGCGGCCGGAGCCACGGCGGCGTCGTCCTTCCTTCGGCTCATCGGCGTTGCCGTTCGGATCGTTGATCGGGCCGAAGATTCCGAGCGTGGTTCTCCCAGAGGGGCTCCACTTTTGGATGTTGACACCATCAAGGAGCTCGTCCTGCTCGTCGCCATCCCAGTAGATGCGGAAGTTGATGGAAGAGTGGGTCGTAGAGAACACCTTTCCCGTCACTGCCGAGCGCAGGCTGCTGTCACCGGCACTGGTGAACAGAGCCCCCGCGGCTTTGTCCGAGAGGTTGGCTGCCAGTCCGCGTCCGTTGTCAACACCTTTGGGCCCTCCCTTGAAGAGTATCTCTCCTGTGGCGGCATCGTGGACGTCCCAGGCATAAGGACCTTTGTTCTCATGCACGTCGAAGACTTGCAAGCCCTTGCGCCGGGGATTCATGGCAAAGACGTGCATGGCGTCGCCATGACCGAAGCCGGTGGCATAGAGCACCCGGCCGTCGTCGTCGAGTGCCGCCGAGCCCCATAGCAACTCGTCACGCCCATCCCCATCGACATCCGCGACACTGAGGTTGTGGTTGCCGTTGGCAAAAAGTGTGGCACTCCCCGACCCACTGGTGGGTGGTGCCGCATCGTAAGAAGTAGTATGTCTCAGGGAATCAGTAACCGAATATTGCTTGCTGTCGCGTGAAGCGTGGAGCCAGCGTGTCTTGAGCCGGTGCCCGTCGAAGTCCACAGCCCAGGCAAAGGCATAGGAGTAGTAGCCACGGGTGAAGATGGCGGAGGGGTTGTGGTCACGACCTTGCAGGAAGGCCACAGCAGCAAGATAGCGCTCGCCGCGGTTGCCATAGTTTGCATTGTCTAAGATGTGCCGGTCGCTGTCCCAGTCAAAGGTGCCGGGGGCCTCGCCGCCAATGGTGGTGTCGCGGTTAGGTTCATAGAACACGGTGTGGAGAGCGCGTCCTGACAGTCCGTCAAAGACGGTGAGATATTCCTGACCTCCAGCCACACGGCCACGGCGGTTGCGCCAGTCGCGGTGGTTGTCCACGGCAAGAATCGTGCTGTCCGTAGCTGCTTGGCTGACATAGCGTTCGGTGCCGTCGACCGATCCCGGTGCGGTCTTGCACATCATCTCAGCCCGTCCGTCGCCATCGAAGTCAAAGACCATGAACTGCGTATAGTGTGCTCCTGCCCGGATGTTCTCGCCGAGATCAGCGCGCCAAAGCCTGGTGGCCAGCCCGTCGCCCTGCAAGCTCAGTTTGTAGCAGTCTATGAATACCGGTCCGGTCATGCCGTCCATTGAGTTGTCGCGGGCATTGGTGGGCTCCCATTTCACGAAGAGCTCGTATTGTCCGTCGCCGTCGACATCGCCCACCGAACAGTCGTTGGGCGTGTAGTCATAGTTCTCTCCTGCGGCAGGCTTGTCGAGTTGGAGGCGGAGCATCGGCTGTGTCCAGGGCATCACGACGGCCGAGGAGTCGCGGTGGCCGTCGGCATGAACGGCGACTACCTGCCATCGGCTGTGCGGTGTGCCCTGCACCTGCATCGACGTGGCCCGTTGCGGTTGATGCGCCAAGGGCTTGCCGTCGCGCAACAGCATGAAGCGCAGGTCTGACTCGTCACCGGCCAGCGAGCGCCAAGAGGCAAAGTAGCTGCCGGGCTTCTCGCCACGGGCTACGACGAGTCCGCGGTCGAGATGCTCAAGTCCCTGCCTGTCTTGCGGCAAGGAAGTGCAAGTGTGACGGTCAGCTTCCCCTCCCAGTCCTAGGAGGGCCGGAAAGAGAAGTAATGAGAGGGAATGGATCATTTCACAAGAACTTTCATTGTTGTGGCGCCTGCCTTCACGAGATAGAGTCCCGGTTCGACGTGGAGGCCACGAATATCTTCATTGAGTCTTGCCTTGGTCGTGGTGAGCACCCCGACTCTTGCGCCATTGATCTTGAAGACCTCGCAGTGGAAGACAGCATCAGCAGTGAGCTGGTTGATGCCTGTTGCGGTGACGACCTTCAGCAGGCCCTTCTGTTGGAAGAGCTCGGTAGTGTCCCAGGCAAGGCCATTGGGCAGTGCGGGCAACTGCAGTGTCACGCCGTCGGCCGAGGCACTGAGTGTGTTGACGTCCCAAAGCGTGAAGGTATCTCCGGCCTTGGGCGCATACTTGCTGTTGAGCGCAACGGCCACTGTAGTACCGTCAGCCAGCGAGAGTGTGCCATCGGTGCCCAGTGAAGGATAGAGCTTGGTAGAGTAGATATTGAACAGTACCTTGGCTCCCTTATAGAGATAGCATCCGCTGGCAGTCTTCAGTGCTCCATACTGAATGGAATTGGCAGCGTTGCCCGGTTGTAGTGTTCCGCCATTGTTGACGAGGATCTTCTCCACGACGCCGCGTCCGGCAAAGCATCCGCCATTGGTGACGCTGACGGTCTGTTGGCCAAACCATTTGTTGTCAGCGGTGATAGTCGTAGCACTGCTGTTGATGTTGAGCGTACCGCCCTGCACGTCGACCTGCTTGCTGAGCTTGTCCTGCTTCTTGCCGATGGTCATCATGCCATTGCCGATCTTGACGAGTCCGCCGCCATTGACATATCCCTGGAAGGTGAAGTCCTTGTCGTTGCCGCCAATCGACCAGATACCCTTTCCGTCGAGTTGAGCCGAACCGCTCATGCTGCCGACAGCAACATTGCTGCCATTGTTGTTCAAAGTTATCGTGGCGTTGACCTCCGCATACTTCAGACTTCCCTGCACGAAGAGCATCGGATCGTAAGAACCGGTCTTCTTCCCGGCAATGTTCAGCCGTCCCGTGAAGTCGCCCCAATAGCCTTTGAGGTAAGCACGCGTGTTACGTGAGTAGAGGTTGAGCGTACCGGCACCGGTGAGCTGTCCCGTGTAGTTGCAGCGCGAGTCGAGATACCACGATGCGGTGGCACCTTCCGGCACTTTCACGTTCACGCCGTTTGAGGAATAGGAGTACATATTATCAGCATCGGAGAGTGTCGTGCCATTGTTGAGCACGATATTCTTGGGATATCCATGGACATTGTCTTCCTCCTGGCTGTTGACCCATCCCTCCATGACGTTGAGTGTACCGTAGTTGGCCGACGGAGCGAGGGTGAGCGTACCCTTGCCTGTTTTCGTGAGCGTGTTTCCGCTGCCGGTGATGCTGGTGTTCAGCGTGAGGGTCTTACCTTCGTCCACGAGGATAGTGCCGCCCTTGGAGCCAAGCATAACGGGATGGTCGGTAGTGAGATTGGCAAGTGCTTCCAGCGCACCACCGTTGAGCGACACCTTATTAGTATAGACACCGAGCGCACCATTGTTGACACCCGACTTCTGTCCGAGGTGGTCGACAGCAAGCGTACCGTTCTCAATGCTTACCGATCCCGTGAAGTCGCTGACATTGTGGAGCTTAGCCAGTGCCGTACCCTTCTTGATGATCTTGGCGTTGCCCGTGATGGCATCACCCGAGAGGTCGTATTCAAGTTTACTGTTGTTGAAAGTGACGGAAGCTGGGCTCACCTCACCCTTGATGACAACCGTACCGGAAGCGGCATTGTCGTTGAAAGTCACGTTATCACCCGATACGAAGACATCGCTGGTCTTCTCTTTGGTGTTGGTGAAGTTCTCTGTGTCTGCGATATTCCATGTAGTGCCTTGTGCGCCGTTCCACTCTACGTCAGCTGCCTGACGGGAGTCTGCGATGGTGAGCACGAGGTTGCCGTCGTTGACAGCGATCGTTGCCTTGTGGCCTTTGAGTCCGGTGACAACCACTTTGGCGATGTCGCCGTCGACCTTCTGAACCTTTCCAAGCGTATAGCTTCCTGCCTTCACGTTTCCGTTGATGAAGTGGAAGTTGAAGCGCGGAGCAAGGTACTCCGGACCTTGTGTCCAGTCTTTTTGTTCGATGCTCATCACCTTGTTCACGACGATTTGGTCAGCGTTTCCGTTGGCGTCAATGTCGAAGTCGACAATACTGCCAAAGCCAAGTGCGAGCGAGTCGGTGGTGATGGTGCCCACCTTATCCTGTCCGCCGGGACGGATGGCAGCGCCATAATCAGCCTTGATAGAGGCAAACGTACCACCATCGCTGTGGAGGTTGGCAAAGCGGTTGAGCCAGAGCCGGCTGCTCTTCAGCGTTCCGTCGAAGGCGAGCGTACCGGCCCACACGTCAGTGTTGCCCGTATAGCGCTCGTCGACCTTGGGCAGCACGAGGGTGCCGTCGCCCTGCTTGATGAGTCTCATGGCTCCGGAGAAGGCACCACCGGTGAGTGTATGGGTATAGACCGTGGTGGTGATATTGTTGTTGTCGTCGTGCCCCTGTACCCATGTCGGTGCGTTGTCGAAGAAGATATAGGGAGCCGCTCCGTCGCTGACGCTGACGGTCATGTCGTTGGTCTCGTCGAGCATCACCTGTTTGTCGTTGAGTCCTGCGCCGATGGAGCCGCCGTTGTCCACGACAGTGCGTCCGTTGGTGGTCTCTGGTGGCGGAGCGACGGTGATGCCCTCCATCTTACCGAGGAAGTAGCTCACGTGTGGCGGCTGGTTATAGCCGTTCATCTGCCATACCATGGCGTTGCGGTACTGCTTGTCAGAGAGCAGTGTGCAGTTGCGGTATTCGGTGGGGTCTGTGGTGGTGTAGATACGTATCTTGTTGTCGGGCGTACGTGCCACGACTTCCTCTCGCCAGTCGCCGAAGATGTCACCTTGGAAGCAGGGCGTAGCCTTGGTGTCGTTGTTACTCAGCGAACCGTCGAGGGTCTTGATGTCGCCTGCACCGTATTTATGGATGCGGAAGGTGGAGTTGCGCACCTGAGTGCCGTTGAGCGTTTCTTCCAGAAGGTCGCCGTCCCAATAGATGCGGAAGTTCAGATCGAAGTCATAGCCTGAGTCTCCGATATGATTGGCCGTGACAGCGCTGATGGGCGTGTCGTGACCCGACGAGCCGATGGCACCGGGCACCTTGTCGGTGAAGTTGCCCATCATCGAGCGGCCGTCGTCGCCGCCGCCCGCGAGCCTATAATAGATCTTGCTGGTGGTAGCGTCGCGATAGTTATTGGCGGGCGCGTCCTCGTTGCAGGCAAAGATTTCCTGTCCGTGGCGATAGGGATCGAAGTTGCCCACATGTTGGGCGTCGCCATGTCCGAGGCCGGTAGTACTGAGTCCCTTGCCGTTGTCGTCGATGACCATCGAGCCGAAGCAGATCTCGTCGCGTCCGTCCCAGTCGACATCAGCAATCGTATAGTTGTGGTATCCCTGCCCGTACCAGGGACTGCCCGGCGTGTTGCAGTTCCAGCGCCAGCGTGTGGAGAGCTGGTGTGTCGCCGGATCCACGTCGAGGGCAATCATCTTGTGGCGGGTGTAGATGCCACGGGCGAGGAAGATGCTGGGCTTGTGACCGTCGAGATAAGGAGCGCCGAAGAAGTTCTTCGAGCTGCGGTGGCCGTAGCCGTCGCCCCAGGCCTTCTTCAGGTCGGTCTCGCCGTCCTCGAGTCGTTTCAGCGGATAGTCCATATAATCAGGATGCGCGGCGGGGCCTATCTGATAGGGCTCACCGGTCTGTCCGTTGAGGTAGAGCAGATACTCGGCACCGGAGTGCACAAAGAACTCAGACATGGAACCGTTCTGACAGTCAGCGCGATAGTTTTTCGATTTGTCACCGATGACAATGGTCTTACCCGTTGCAGTGTGGAGAATGGTACCGTCGGCGGCACGCATGATGCATTCTGCCTTGCCGTCGCCGTCCCAGTCATAGGCGGCAATATTGGTTTCGTTGTGCTGGAAGTCACAGAGGTTTGGACCGCAGTCGATCCACCAAAGCAATTGCCCATTGAGTTTAAACACCTCGATGCGGTCGAAGTCGGGACCGTCGGGTTTGTTTTTGGGATCATCAGTGGTGCAGATCTCCTTGACGATGAGCTCCATCTCGCCGTCGCCGTCTACATCGGCGATGGTGGCATCGTTGGGCTCATAGACATCGGTGACGTCGGTCTTTCCGTCGTTGGAGAGGCGCTTGGGCTTGGCAATCTCCAGATAGTCATGAGCCAGCACTGAGGCGGCCTTGGAACTGGTGGACTGCTCCACTCCTTTTATTATAGGGCGTATGGTATAGGTGCTGCTGGTGCTACCGGCCGGGTCTGTGAAATTCGATACGGTGAGCGGCTTGTCGTTGACCTTTACGCCATCGCGGTAAAGGTTATATGTGACATCGTAGTACTCCTCAGCGTTGACACGCCAGGAGCAGAAGACACCGCCCGACGTCTTCACGGCGACAAGACCTCGGTCGAGCTTATCGGTCACACGCTGTGCATGGGCTTCTGTGGTCAGGAACATGGCCAGCAGACCTGCCAGGATGTATTTCTTTCTCATAGGATAATGATTTTAGATTTTTATTGTTATTAGATATGATTATTCTCAAACGATATTGCAAAAATACATCGATTCGGTCATCCGTATATGGTATTAGCGTACATTCATTGGTAAAATTGTACGTTGGTTTCAGAAATCTTTTGTAACTTTGCCATACTAAACCATAACATTACTACCATCTTGCACACCTATAATATATATATAAGAGCACTGTTGCTCGTCGCCATCCTCTGTCTTCCGGCCTGCCTCTTTGGTGAGCGCGTACCCGGCCGGTTGAAAATGACACATATCTCCTCGGCACAGGGACTGCCGGGCAACACCATCCGGGATATAGTCCAGGACGACGACGGCTTCCTCTGGATGGCGGGCACGAACGGACTGGCCCGCTACGACGGCTACCGCTTTGTGCCTTTCAACGATTTCGGACCACGGGGACAAAACTCATTGCCGCAGCATATCGGCAAACTCTATCTCGACCGCCGACATCATACGCTGTGGTTGAGCACGTCGACCTATACCCATGCCTGTCTCGACCTGGGCAGCGGACGCTTTGTCGACTTCACCGGCCGGCGCGACACGGAGCGGCCCTACCGCAAGGCCCTCGCCGTGGCCGACGGCATGTGGATGAGCAGCAACACGCTGGGACTGCGCCATGTCATCCAACAGGGCAACCGCTTCCACATCGTTGACTACACCTCCAAAAATCACCGCCTCAAGAGCGACCGCGTGCTCACCATCGAAGAGGATGAGCAGCACAACATCTGGGCGGCCACGGACAAGGGTATCGCACGCATCGACAGCCGTGGACGCTCCCGCATTCTCCTGCCTAAAGTTAGTTTCCAAGGCTGCTACGTCTACGGCAACCGCGTACTCGCCTTCTGCAAGATCAATCAGACAGCTTACATCTTCGACCTCAGCGGCCGTCTGCTCTACCGCACCACACTGCCGCAAAGCATCGGACACATCGGAGCCATCAAGGGCTGCGTGCGGTGGCAGGGGCAGTGGCTCTTCTGTGCCGGCGAGGCCTCACTGCTGTTGCAACCGAAGCGGCAGGGCAGCCGTACCGTATGGGTATGGAGCCGTCCGGAATCGCTGCAGATTCCAAAGGGAGCCGTACAAAGCAGGGTCGACGGCCTGCAATTCGTTGCCAACCAAAGCGGTAACCTTTGGATATTCTCCCCCCAAGGACCCGTCAGAAAGCTTGACCTCATACCCGGACTGAAAACCAACAAAGAGCGCAATACCATCTTTGCCGTCACCAAGGGATACGACGGAAAATACTATATCGGCTCCTACGGCGGCGGACTCTTCGTCTATGACTATGCCACGGGACACATCGAACACTATACTGCCAGCGACCGCGACGCCATTATCACCTCGAACTATATCCTCAACGTAGCCACTGACCGCACGGGATCTGTCTGGGTGAGCATGGAAAATGCCGGCGTGGTCTGTCTTACGCCATCGGACAACAGTGCGGTCTTTGATCTCATCGACGCGCAGCAACAAGGCGACTGGACCAACTTTGTGCGCTATCTCTATCTCAACCCGCAAGGGCAGCTCATGGTGATGGCAAAGGACAACCAACTCTATGCCTACGACATGGCACAGCACGCCTTTGCTTATAAAGGTGCCGTCCCGGCCACGATTCTCAACAGTCTCACCGACAGCCGTCATCATACCTGGCTGGCTACGCGCGGCAACGGCATCTGGCTCGACGGAAAGCAGATGACGCTCTATGTCAAGGGCAAGCGCGTGGAGATCAATGATTTCTACTCGCTGGCCGAAGACCGCCTCGGACGCGTGTGGATAGGATGCTGGGGACAAGGACTCTTCCTTGTGAGAGGTATACACGGCAGCCGCCTCGAAGTGGACAATATCATCACCAATCAATACAACGAGAGCCGCATCCACGACATCACCATCACGCCAACCGGACTGATGGTGGTGGCTACTTTCAACGGACTCTATGCGGCTGACATCAACCACCGCAACATACGGCCGCAGGACTTCCACTGGTACAGTGTGCTGAACGGACGCTTCCCGGCCGACGAGGTCACCTGCGTGTGCGCCACCACACCCACCACAGTTTGGGCGGGAACGGTGGGCGGTCTCATCCGTTGCGACTTCTCCAAAGGACTGAACCACATGACCTGCCATGTGCTCTCTGAGCGCAACGGCTTGTCGAACAACAATATCAAATCGCTCATCACCGACCGCTACGGCTATCTGTGGGCGGGCACCGACAACGGACTCTCGCGTGTGGACACGCGCGACAACTACATCCGGCGCTACCTGCTCACCAACGACGTGCTGGGCAACACCTTCGCCGAAAACTGTGCGTTGCGACTGCCCGACGGCCGCATCATCTTCGGCACCGGCAATGGTATGGTCACCATCAACCCGGCACGCGAACAACTCCATCGCCGGGTTGCCGCACCGCATGTGCTCGTCACTGACTTGCTCGTCAACGGCATCTCTATCTACGAGGGTCTCGACACCACTGTGCTCAGCCGCCCGCTGCAGAGCACTGCCAGACTCACGCTCAGCCACACGCAAAACTCGCTTACCCTCCACTTCTCGTCCTTCGCCTACAATAACATGCAGGCGCAGCTATACCAATATTATATGGAGGGTGTCGACCATCAGTGGCGACCGGTGACAGCCACGCCACAAGCCGAATACTCCAATCTCGCGCCAGGCACCTACGTCTTCCATGTGCGTGCCGTGACGGAGAAAGCCGTAGGACCTGAGCGTGTGCTCACCATTCACATCAGCGAGCCGTGGTACAACACCTGGTGGGCATGGGCTGTCTACCTTGCGCTCATTGCCGCCATCATCCTCTATGTCTACCGCAACGCGCGCGAGCGGCTGCAGCTCCACCAGCAGATGAAGATGGAGAAACAGCTCACCGAGATGCGCACCTCGTTCTTCACCCACGTCACCCACGAGTTCCGCACGCCGCTCGCCGTGCTCTCCTATGCGGTAGAGAATATCGCCAAGCCTGAGAAACCCTCGCGCAAAGACATACAGACGGCACAACGCGGCATCCACCGACTCATGCGCCTTGTCAACCAGTTCTTGGAGTTCCGCCGGCTCAACACGGGCAACATCAGGCTGCAAGTCGAGAACGGTGACATCATCGCCTTCCTCCGCGACATCTATCAGGATCTATGGGGAATGGCTACACAAAAGCATCTGAACTATAACTTCGTGACCTTCACCAAGTCGTTTGCCGTGGCCTTCGATCCGCAGGCGGTAGAGACAATCGTCTACAACCTGCTTTCCAACGCTGTGAAATACACACCCGAGAAAGGTGACGTGACGCTCACCGTCCGCCAGAACACTACTGCGCGACAGCTCATCATCATCGTGGAGGACAACGGACCGGGGCTCAGCGTCGACCAGCAAGAGCGCATCTTCCATCCTTATATGAGCGGCTATGTCTCGCACAACGGCATGGGCATTGGACTCTACACGGCCTACAACATGGCCAAGGTTCACCACGGCACGCTCGTCTACCAGCGTGTTGCCGCTGAGGGTGGCTCGCGCTTCATCCTCTCCATCCCCGACAACAATGAGGGCTACAGCCTCGAAGAGTATCAACAGGAACCGCAACGACACGACGACGGCGAGGACCACAGCCAGAGCCTGCAGATCATACAAGACATGGCACCCAATGCGCTCAACCATCAGCTTGTGGCCATCGTCGAGGACGCACCTGACATGCAGGAACAGATCAAGACCGAGGTGGGCAAATATTTCCGTACCGTGACCTATAGTAGCGGGGAAGATGCGTTGCGCGACATCGCCGCGCAAAAGCCCGACCTGCTTCTCTGCGACATCATGTTGCCGGGCATCAACGGCTACGACACCATCAGCGGCATACGCAAACTGGAGGGCATGGCCGACCTCCCCGTGATCATGCTCACCGCTCTCGACGACGAGGAACATCAGATCAAGGGCTACCAAGCGGGTGCCGACGACTATATGGTCAAGCCCTGCAACTACCGTCTGCTCATCGCCCGCGTCATGCAGCTCATCAAATGGCGGCAACAGAGAAAGAAGCAGCAGCCCGCTAAGGAAGGCAAGACAGCGGCGGTGCCCACTGCCAACCCATCGCCTGACGATGAGGTGCTCCTCACCAGTCCGGCCGACAAACGGTTCCGCGAGCAGGTGGAGGCGCTCGTCGGTCAGCATCTTGCCGACCAGCAGTTCTCTATTGACCAGCTTGCCGCCATGATGTCCATGGGACGTACGAAGTTCTATGGCAAGATGAAGGAGCTCTACGGCATGTCGCCCAATAAATATCTGATGAAGCGCCGCATGGACAAGGCCGCCACCCTGCTGCTCGAAGGCAAGTACACGGTCTCGGAGGTCAGCTATCGCGTGGGCATCCCCGACTCGTCGTACTTCAACAAATGCTTCAAGGCCGCCTTCGGTACCGTGCCAAGCAAATACCGGGGATAGCCGGCTGAGTTAGTCGGCCGGAGCAGCAGCTTGGATCGCAACTTAAAGTCGCAGTTGGGTCCGTGAGCTCTATTCGCTTGGGTATAACCCGGCGTCTGTATAGACCACCTTCTTGCCCTTGTGGATATAGATGCCTTTTGTCGGACGGACGACACGCTGCCCGCTGAGTGTGTACCAGGCGTTGTCGGAAGGCTGGTTGCGGACCGACGTGATGCCCGTCGGGCTATAACCGTATTTGCTGTCGAGGAAGACGAGCCGCTGATGTATCCAGTTCTTGATGTTCGTCAGCTCTTGCTGGAAGTTCAAAGACTTGCCGCCCAGGTCGCTGTCACCGCTCCATTTTTCGGTCTCGCGTGCTGAGGCTCCACAGTAGGCAAGTGTGTCGTAGTGCGTCTCAAAGCGGGCGAATAGTTGTTGCTCGTCGAAGGCCGTCTGCCGCAGCGCGGCATAGCGCTGTCGCTTTCTGGTGTCATAGTCTTTGCCCATCGTGGCACTCATCCGCGTCTCAAGGTTTGTGAAGTAGGGTGTTGGGTTGTCGGGATTTGTAAGGCCCGCCGGATCTATGTCGTTTGCATAGTATTGTCCGAACGTAGCGTCCATGTCCCACGGTGTGATGCTCATCCGTCCACTTTTGTTTTTGTCATAGACACTCCAGTAACAGTTCTTGCCACCATTGTCTATGCCGTTGATCATCTCTATGAAAAGCGAGAGGTCCATCACTACAGGCACATCGAAGTACTCGGCAACATGTTGCTTGAAGTCCTCGTCGGTGGCGTTCAAGACAAAGTTTACCGCCGCGGCCAACGGCGCATAGTCGGTGGTGTCGGCGTCGTCGCCCGGCTCCGGATATTTGGCTTCGTAATTCAGCAGCGTAACGCTGTGGTTGTCGTATGAAGTGATAGCGTCATAGAACGTTGTTCCCTGCCATCCGATAGCCTTCCATAGGCATCCCTTCACGCCTTTCTTATATTTCTTGAGTTTCAGTTGCTTGCGGTCGACGGGTTCCATGAGTGTATACACGCCCCGGTACTCATCGTTGACAAACAGCTCTACGAGGCGCACGTGGCAGCCATTGACGCTCTCCGGCTCCTGGTTGTGGTAGTAAGGCTTCGTGGAAAAGTCAAGCCAGAGTTCATGGCAGATGTGGTTGCGCATGCGGAAGAGGTCGATCTGTCCCGCATCAAGCAGCCAGCTGTTGTCCTCACGCATGCCCAGCAGCGGGCGGTCGAGCGAGGACCCTTTGTCGTCCAGCAGTTTGAAATGATAGTTACGCTTATGCCGGTCTGGAAAGTTGGTAGTACCGCCCCGGTGCTTCACCTTACCGGCATAGAGGGGAGAGGCGTGGATTGAGTCGGGCTCATCGACGATGATCTGGCAGGGCTCATAGTCATCGGTGAATGCCGTCGCCTTTTTCATCTCCACGATGGGCAGACAGGTGAATGCTATCGTCATCGTACTGTCCTGACCAGCGTACTTGCCATGTAACGCAAACGTGCGTCCGCCGGTGGCATTGCCGAAGTCAACAGATGTTGCAGAGACGACAGGCTGCCCATTCACCGTCAATGCCGTCCACCCGTCGGCGGGTTCCACCTCTGCTGTCAGTTGACTTAGGCTTGTCCGTGGCGTGACATAGAGCAAGCGTCCATGCGCCTTGTCGACAAACGGCTGGTGACCATTGATGAGCACCTGAGCATGAGTGCATACAGGGAACACGAGAAGGAGAAATGTCATCAGGCATTTATGGAGTGGGAAAGTCTGCATTTATTTTTGTTGTTGGTTACACTTGCAAAGATAACAAAAAAAGGAATTCTGTGAGCCTCTGTCGTCACTTTTATTTTGTATGCGTTGACGATCAAGAGTGACGGTCGCTTCTTCTAATAGGATATTCCTTTATAATAGCACTTCACTACGGATTCGCAATTGCTTTTGCCAGATAGATATAAGCCTACGGCCTGGTCTCACCGTCATAGCGATGTACGCAACTGATGAGTACCCTGACATTATTATTCTTAAGCATAGAATCACTCTCCTAAAGTTTCACATTCCAAAATTATTGCGTAAGTTTGCAAAAGAAACAAGATGAACGCGAGCAGGTCAATGTGTAGAAATTGATTTTGCTGCCTGATAATCAATCGTTCGCTACGCAGGAAAAGATCATTCCCTACGTAGCGAACGATCTTTTTCTATAGCATTACCATGTTGAAAACACCGTTTCAACCTCAAAAGAGCAGTTTTTTGCCCCCGTGAAAACACTGATTTGATGGCATACGAACACCGCTTGTCATCAACGACATCACCAGGAAGAAGAACGTAGTCCTGGACAGGCTTTAGCTCCAATCTTGCGGGAAGGGTATGGATTGTCCGTCATTGCCGATTTGTTGCAGGGCGCGGCCCTTGTGGCCGTCCGCACCCAACAGACATTCATAAACGTCCGCCGACAAAACAATAATTACATACAAGGGGTGCGGACGGCCACAAGGACCACACCCTGCAACCTCTTAACGCCAATCACCTCGCCAGCCTGTTTTCAAGGTTTCCCTTGCTGTGAGGCAAGCCTTTGTTCCTCAGGCTTGCATCACAGCAAGTGTTTTGCTTGTTTTTGTCATGAGCTCTCTTCACCAAACATAGGGTTGGTCCTGTGTGCCTATCCGTGACAAGGGCAATATCCATTGCGCCAAACAAACTTTTAATAGCTCGTGGTTTCTGATATAATGTCCGCTGAGGGCAGCGGACCTCCCGGAAGCTGCCCTCAGCGGCCTAACTATGTGATACCTAATATCATATTCTTTATCAGCTAAATACCTTTTACGGTTCTTGTTTAGGTTAATAAACACTAAATATATCTGCTATTTTTGGCTACTCTTATTTTTCTTCCGTCTTTTGCATCCATGATCATCATCCTTTCCATACTCGTATATTTTCTGCTGTTGCTGGGACTGTCGTGGCTGACGAGCCGCAAGGCCGACAACAGAGATTTCTTCAGTGCGCGCCATAGCTCGCCGTGGGCGATGGTGGCCTTCGGTATGATTGGAGCCAGCATATCGGGCGTGACGTTTGTCTCTGTGCCCGGCATGGTGCTCAGCGTGCAGATGACCTACCTGCAGATGTGCATGGGTTATATCCTCGGTTACTTTGCTGTTGCCTTCGTGCTGCTGCCGGTTTACTACCATCTCAGGCTGACGAGTATCTACACCTATCTGCAAGGGCGGCTGGGCGCAAGGAGCTACACCACCGGCGCGTCGTTTTTTCTCATCGGCAAGATGACGGGATCGGCCGTGAAGTTCTATGTCGTCTGTATGATCCTTCAGCGTTTTGTCCTCGACGCCTATCATGTGCCGTTTGCCGTGACGGTGTCGTCGCTCGTCCTTCTCATCTGGCTCTACACCCGACGGGGCGGCATCCGCACACTTGTGTGGACCGATTCGTTTCAGACGCTTTGCATTCTGACCACGCTGTTGCTGATCATCCTCAGCGCGACGCAGGCACTCGGCATGTCGCTCCCCGAGGCTGTCTCGGCAGTAGCTCACGACGCGCGCTCGCGCATCTTCGTCTTCGACGACTGGCGCTCGACTCAGAATTTTTGGAAGCAGTTTCTCTCCGGCGTGTTCATCGTGGTGGTGATGACGGGTCTCGATCAGGATATGATGCAGAAAAACCTCACATGCCGCACGTTGCGCGAAGCGCAAAAAGACTTGTGCTCCTATGGTTTCGCCTTCCTTCCGGCCAACCTCCTGCTCTTGGCACTTGGCGTCTTGTTGGCCATGCTCGCTCAGAGGTGGGGCATGGCCTTGCCGGAAAACACTGATGAGCTGATGCTCGACTTCACTGCCGGAGGGCGCTTGGGCCCGGTGGTGACCGTCCTCTTCTCCATCGGCATCGTGGCTGCCTGCTTCTCCTCCGCCGACTCGGCACTGACTGCGTTGACGACGAGCGTGTGCGTAGACCTGTTCCGCCGTCCTGACGATGAGCAGTTGCGCAAGCGCACACACGTTATCATTGCCTTGGTCTTCGTGTTGTTCATCCTGGTCTTTGCCCGTCTCAACTCCACCAGTCTGTTGCAGGCCGTGCTGATGCTGGTCGGCTATACCTATGGTCCGCTGCTTGGCTTGTTTGCCTACGGCCTTTTTACGCGTCGTGGTGTGTGCGACCATTGGGTGCCATACGTCTGTGTGGCCTCCCCGCTCCTCTGTCTTGTCGCTGATGTCCTTGCCCGCCGCTATCTCGACTACCAGTTCGGCTACGAGCTGCTCATGCTCAATGGTGCGCTGACCTTCGTGGGTTTATGGCTGACGGCCGGAAGAAGGGCAGGGAGAGAAGAATAAAAAAAACTGGTACACACCCGTCACGGGCATGTACCAGATAGGATTGAGAGAGAAAAAAGGTTTAGTCGTGTTGTTGCTATTCAGCTTTTATTTGTGAGATAATCTCCTGGGCTTTGCTTGCAGCATAGGTGATGGTGCCGTCGGGCGCAATGAGCACGAGCGAGGGAATGAACTGGATGTGGTAGGCGTTGACAGCCTGTTCCTTGAGCTTCGTATTCTGTGACAGAATCACCTGTGTCCAAGGCATCTTTTCTTCCTGCATGGCGCGTTTCCAGTCCGCAAGATTATTGTCACACGACACGCTGATGATTCTTAGTGCGGGGCATTCCGTATGCAGTTTCTTCATCATTGGGATGGATGCGCGACAGGGACCGCACCACGAAGCCCAAAAGTCAAGCAGCGTGTAGCCACCGGGATTGACCAGCTTCGATAAGCTGACGGCTTTGCCGTCGGTCGTGCGCAGGGTAATGTCCTGATAGCGTACGCCTTTGACAAAGTGGTGTGCGGCGTCGATGTCCTTCAGAAAAGCGGCATAGCCCTTTGTGTCTTTGTTGCCACGGAAGTGCAAAGCCATCGTGTCGAGCTCAGCGGCAGTGTAGCGGAACTTGTCACCGAGGTGTTGTGACCAGAGGTAGAGCGAGTAGGGCTCGTCGGGATGCGCCCAAGCATAGCTGTCGCTCAGTTGCCCACAGACTTTCATGATGGAGTCGGCGACAGCCTCTAAGCGCAGCGCCTCTTGCTGGTCGGGATGTTGCGGTCCGCCATATCCCGGCCCACCATATTTATATCGCCATGCACTCAGACTTGCCAATGCCGCTTTTAGTCGCATAGGCCAAAGTGCGTCGTGCCATCGCTGATATTGTTGTTGTACCAGTCCGCCTTTTACTTGGTAGTTGTTTTCAAGGAGAATGGGTGATGATCCCAACTCGTAGGAGAGTGGAATGCTGTCGAACTGTGTTGCCGACACTTGGTAGGAATCGTTGTCGAGGTAGAGCATGACGATGCGGTCCGTCATATACTCATCAGCGGGTAGCGGATATACCCGGGTGTTGATGTGCAGTTCTGCTAACAGCGGCGCATCGACATGGCCTTGCAAAACGAAGGAGCCTTGTGACACCTTGCCCACGGCGAGTGTGTCGCGTGAGTGTGCGGGCAATACGTAAGCCAAAGCTCCATCGGTCAGACCATTGATTTCTGACTTGATAGTAAACTGAGCGGTTTGTTGCTGGGCATGGATGCTTGCTGTGGCAAGCAGGCCGCATGCCAGTATTGCGATGTTCTTAACAAAGGATTTCATCTGTTGTTAATTTCTTTTCTTAATTGTTTCTTGTTTAGACTTATGGTTTACTTGGCCAATATCGCCTTGAAGATCTCTTCCGGGTCAAAGGTTACCTTTACGATCTTCCCGTCGGGTGCGATAAGCACCAGGCGTGGAATGGAGTTGATGACGTAGGCGCTACCGGCTTTCTCCATGTTCTTGCCTGTTAGCCAGAGCTGTGTCCAGGGCATAGCTTCCTGCTTGACGGCTTTTACCCAGTTGTCGCGCTTCTCGTCGACGGAAGCGCTGATGACGGTCAGACGGTCACAGTGTGCAGCATAGAACTTCTTGATCTTGGGGATGGCGGCGCGGCAGGGACCGCACCACGAAGCCCAAAAGTCGATGAGCGTAAACTTGCCCGGCTGCCGCAGGGCAGAGAGGGCGACTACAGAGCCTTCAGCTTTCAGTGCCTCGAAGTCGTGGAAGGGAATGCCGAGAGATAGCCTGCGCACGATGTCGGCGTTGCGGTTCAGCCATGACACGCGCGTCGTGTCTTCCGCGCCATCTTTCGTACAGGCTGCGATCCACCGGTTCATCAGCGCCACGGGGTAGGTGTAGTCCTGATAATAGCGTCGGCTGAGCAGGAATGCTGCGACGGCTGTAGTGGCGTGCTGTTCCATCCATGCCGTCTTCAGCGAGTCAAGGCGTGCGGCTGTCTGTTCCTTGCGGAGAATGATGTCGCTATACTTACTCTTGTCACCAAGGAACTTGAAGTAGGCATCGGCCTCGGCGTAGCTGGCCTGCTGTGCGCTGTCCTCCGGTGCGGTGATGAAGCGTCGGTAAGCCATGTAGTCCGATAGTGTTTTGCCCCCACCTTGGATGTTGACAGCAAGCAAAAGGGCTTCATCGCTGCGGTGCCCGTCCACGAGAGTGGCGGTGTCGGTCGCGAGCGTGATGTCGTCGCTGCCGTTGAGGAAGAGAGGCAGACTGGCAAGCCGCTGCATGGTGTCGCCGTCACGGGTCGGCTTGGCGAGCTTGGTGTAGAAGGCGAGGCTGCACATCCGCGGACTGCGAAGGGGAAGACGGAGAGAGAACGAACCGTCGGCAGACACCTGCGCACTGTCCAGCGCTACGCTGTTGTCGGGTGTGTCGACATCAAAGAGATATACCTTGTTGGTGGTTCCGAGTCCTTTGACCTGTCCCCGGAATGTCGCCGTGCTTTGGGCAGTAGCCATCGTAGCGGTGCCCAAGAGCAAAGCGGTGATAATAAATGTTTTCATTATATATAAATTACGAATTACGAGTGATACTCCTGACATACCTGACGCTCATCCACCGGAGGCTGGTGGGACAGGCCACGCGCTGCACCTGGTTGCGGCCGGCGCAGAGCACACGGACGAAGGCGCACTGGTTCGTTGTCTTCGTGGTGTCGACCGTCGAGGTCCAGTAGCAGCCGTAGTCGCCGACATGGTTTTTCTCGACGTATGACGTGCTCCATGCCGACAGCTGGCCGTTGAGCAGAAAGGCGAGCATGGTGCCCGTGCCGCTCTGTCTCATCAGGTCGGCGGCTCCGTCGCGCCAGCCCTCGCGCGCCGCGTCGGAGGCACTCACACCCAAGGCGCGTTCCAAGCATTGATAGTCGGCATCGGTCGGCAGTCGCCAGCCCTCGGGGGCATTGTCTTTGGCTTGCTCCCACGTGAGGTAGTTGCCGTTGTGGGCTATCAGCGTGTCCTCGGCAGCCTCGTCGTCGGCCTCAAACTCCTGGTCGAAGCCGTTGGACACATAGCTCTGCTGATACCACGGCGTGCCGCCACGATAGTTCTCCACCATCCACTCCAGCGTGTCGATGCGCACCCAGTGATAGACAGTGCCGTCGGCGTCGGTGAAGGTTCCCGTGGCCGTCGGCGTGACGGTGGGTGCCGCGTCGTCGTCGCTGCCACAAGCCCCGAAGAGGACTGCGGCAGCGAGCAGCGGCAACATGAATAACATTGTATGAAACCTATTTTTGTTCATTTCGTCTGATGATTATACCTAATAATAACTATCACGTTTACTTGCTTGTTTCTTTCGATGCGTCGAGGTTGAAGCCAATGTTGGTAAGGATGGTGCGCATGGCATCGTACTTGTCGACCATGATGGCGTAGCTGCCATATTTCTCGACAAACTCCTCGCGCGTCATGGAGAGCACTGCCGCGATATAGTCTTTCACATCGCGTGTCTCATTGGGATAGTAGTAGGAGCCCTCGTTCCATCCCTCGAATTTCTCCATCAGGCCATGAGTGTACTCCACGTTCTCAATGTCCTTCTCATCATCGGCGACATCCTGCCCATAATACGCCTTGCTGTAACTGTAGAAGGCATCGGTGACGGTACTGCTTTGACGGTTGAAGCGGTCGTAGGCAATGTCGGCGAGCATGTCGTTGAAATAGCTCTTGGGATCGTCGTACATCTCGCCGCTGCCCGTACTGATGGCATAGCCTCGCGTGCCTAAGAGGTAGGTGGCGTGCTTCTTCCGGCCATACGAGTTGTAGTAGATGTCGTCGACAAGCAGGAACGAGAACGGGGTGGCCTTACCGAGCTTACTGACGAGATAGGTGCGCAAGGCATCGGCAGCTTTCTGCTGGCTGGCGGCATCGGTGATATACGAGTAATGGTAATCATAGGTGTCGACCGAACTGGAGCCCACGAGGGCATAGTTGATGTCGAAGAGCTCCGGCTGTCCGTTCGTCGACTGCGACACGAGGGTGTCGTTGAAGAGCAGATACGAGCCTGTGGCCTGGTAGAACGCGTTGCGTATCTGTGCCGTCTGGCTGTTGTCGCCCTCCAAGGGCGCGAAGCCGTTGATGTCGGCTCCGTTCGGGGTGAGGTCGTCCTCGCTGCCGCATGAGGCAAGCAATGGCAGGGCGACCAATATACCTATTATAATTTTATGTATTCGCATGGTTTTTCTGTTAAGTCATCATTCATCACTCTTCATTCTTCACTTCCTTCACTTCCATCACTTTCCTCCGTCTTGAACGGCTTGCGCGATGGGCGGCTGTTGCTGCCGATAGAGCTTTGGAACTCGCGCACGCTATACGGGATGTTGAGTGTCATGGCATCGTCGTTGGTGGTCAACTTATAATAATAGGTGTACTGCCGGTGATACTCATAGTTGCTATAAGTGTAAGTGGAGAAAGTATGTTCGATGGTCGTGGTCTGCGGGTACTTCGCGTCGACACTATAGCGTCGGAGGTCGAACCAGCGATGGCCCTCGAAGCAGAGCTCTCGCTCACGCTCCTCGCGGATGAACTTGACGAGCTCCTCGCCGGAGAGGTTCACGGCGGTGTTGCCCGTGATGCGCGTGTCGCGCAGCTTGTTGAGGTACTGGCATGCCTCGGCGTCGTTGCCCTGCTCGGCATCGGCCTCAGCGAGGTTGAGATAGGCCTCGGCGGTACGCAGCGAGAAGACATCGCTGACGGTGTTGTACACGCCGAAATGGGTGTAGCTGTTGTTGATTTTATGGTACGACCAGCGATGGTAGTCGAGGTCGTCCTCATCAGTGATATACGCCTTACGCCGTCCGTCGTTGGCTGAGAAAAGGCCGACGAGGTGGTCGGAGACCTCATAGACGGGCGAGTAGGGGTCGCCCCATCCGCTGTTCTTGCGCTGCGGATAGGGATAGACGAGGTTGCCGAAGCAGCTGGCCCCGTTGGAGTAGACCACTTCCTTGTTCGACGAGCTGATAGGATAATTGGTGTTCGACGACCATCCGGCCACTGTCTGCAAGTAGTCGCTCTGCCCGAGGGCGAGCTTGGCATACTCGGCGGCCTTGGCCCAGTTCTGCATATAGAGCTCCACACGGCTGCGGAAGATATAGACGGCATCGAGGCCGACGTGGTAGATGGCCTCGGGCGAGGTGACATCCGTCAGGTCGCTCTCCGCCTCGTCGAGGTCGGCGAGAATCTGCTGGTAGACCTCCTCGACGCTGGCGCGCGTGTACTCTTTATCTTCCACCTTGGCACTGAGCTTGATGGGCACGCCGGGCGTGGCAGCGGCGGTAGCCAGGGCATAGGGCTTGCCGTAGAGGTTGACGAGCAGGAAGTAATAGTTGGCGCGCAGGAAATGGCACTCGCCCATGACATGGCGCAGCAGCGCACGGTCGTTGTCGTCGGAGCATGTCACGTCGCCCTCGGCAGCGATGACCATGTTGCAGTGGTCAATCTTCTTGTAGGCGAGATCCCAGTACTTAGCTTCGCCGGAGGTCAGCGTGCTGGCACCCTTGTAGTCGCGGTAGGTGTCCTGCTGCCAACAGAAATAGGGGAAGTAGGTCTCCGTCTCGTTCATCACGTCCGGCTTTCCGGGCACGCTGATGTTGGCCTGCAGCTCGTCGCCCATGAAGTGAAGGACGGCGTAGTTGGGGTTGTCGAGATAATAGGTGGAGTTGGAGATGCGGGCGATGCCGAGTGGCATGAGGCAGTCGCCCATGAGCAGCTCGTTGAGGTCGGTGGGCGTCTGCACGCGGCTCAGGTCCTGGGAGTACTCCTTGAGGAAGTCGCTCTGGCAGGAGGACAGCAGCAGGAGCAACGCCGCCGACAGGATATGAAGTGAATATCTGATATGTATCATAATGAAAATGTGGATTAGAACTGGATGTTAAGGCCGAAGGAGAAGCTCGGACGGTCGGACAACTGGATGGTCGAGAAGCCACCCTGCGTCGGCGTCTGCCCCTTGAGGGCGGAGTCGCAGATGGTGAAGAGGTTGTAAGCCGAGAGCGTCAGGGCCAGCCGCTGCAAGCAGAGACGGTCGAGGAGCTTGTCGGGCAGCTCGTAGGTGACGCTGAGCGACTGGAGCTTGAGGTAGTCGGCACTCACCACGCGGACGTCGCTGTAGTCGTACATGTCGTAGTAGTTGTCGCCGAGGCTCTGCACCTCGTCGGCGTCACCGGTCAGGCTCGTCCACACGCGGCTGTACTTATAATAAGCATTGCTGTTCCTGGAGAGGATGGCGGGATAGTTGGTCGTCTTCTCGTCGCCGGGTTTCCGCCACCGCTTCATGTAGTCGCGGCTGTAGTTGTACTCGGAATAGATGCTGCTGCCATAGCCGCCGGAGGCGTTGGAGCCGTACATGGCGAAGAGACGCGTCTTGGCGCCGAGACTGTAGCCGAGCACCAGCGAGGCGTGCCACTGGCGGTAGCGGAAGGTATTGGTCAGCGAGCCCTGGATGTCGGCGTCGCGCTTGCCCGAGGCAGTGAGCACGGTGGTGTAGGTGTCGTACTTGCTCAGTCCGCGCAGAGCCTCCTGGTTGTTGTAGTAGTCATCGATGAGCGGTCCGCCGTCGACGGGGCTCAGTTCGAGGAAGCGGTAGCTGTAGAAGGTGTTGACGGCCTTGTCCTTGACCAGCGCTGTGCCGTTGAGGAAGTTGCTCAGATCGTAGGTCTGCGAGGCAGGCCGCGAGTCCAGACTGTTGATGACCTTGGAGAACGAGGTGCTCACCGACCAGCGGAAGTCGCGCGTGCGCAACGGCGTGGCGGTGATGTCGAAGCTGTAGCCCTTATTGGTCACGTCGCCGCCGTTGATGACGTACGAGCTCACGCCGTTGACGGTGCTGACGGTCTTGTTCATGAAGGCGTCGGTGGTCTTCTTCCAGTAGGCCGAGAGCTCCATCTCGAGCCGGTGGTCGAAGAAGCTCATGTCGAGGCCGAGGTTCACCGAGTTGGTCTTCTCCCATTTCAGGTCGGGGTTGGGATGGCTGTTGATGGTCGAGAGGTTGGTGTTATAATAAGTGCTCATGGTGCCCTTCCGGATGGTCATCACGGGGCTCTCCGTGTTGAGCATGTTACCTTGGAATCCATAGGAGGCCTTGGCGCTCATATAGTCTATCCAATGCGCCTTGATCCAGTGACCCACGTCGTAGCTTCCCGACACCGACCAGATAGGCAGGAAGCGGTCGTTGGAGCGATCGCCGAACTTATTGCTTCCGTCGACACGTCCGTTGAGGTTGACGCGCCACAGCTGCCGGTAGGCATAGGTGACGGAGAGATAGGTCGAGAGCGTATTGCTCAGGTCGTCAGTGATGGTGGGCACGTTGCTGGCCATCCACGCGGCGTAGGAGGTGTAGATGGTGGGGTCGATGTCGGCCACGAAGGTCTCGCCACGATCGCGGAAGTAGCCGCGGTTGGTGGTGGCGTAGGAACGGTACTTGGTCGAGTTGGCCTCCACGCCGAAGGTGGCGTAGATGTTGTGGCGGTCGTCCTCACCGAAGTATTTGTTGGCGTCGAGCTGGAAGCGGGCGGTGTAGCTGCGGTTGGTGTAGGAGGTGTGGTTGAGCTCGCCGCCGACAGGACATTCCGAGGTGGCGGGGTTGTCGATGCTCTCGCCATACTCCGAGCCGCGCAGCTGTGCCACGTGCCAGGTGCGCTCGCCCCACCAGTTCTCGCGCTCGGTGTTCTGGTGGGTCACGCTGAGGATGGCGTTGGCCGCGAGCCAGTCGGTAAAGGTGAACCTGAGGTTGGTGGTGAAGATCATCGAGTTGATCTTCTGCCGGTTGTAGCTGTTGGCCAACTCATTGAGGATATTGTAGTTATAAGCCGTGTAAGCCGAGGAGCTGTACTTCTTATAATAATACTCGCCGTTGTCGTTGTAAACAGGAATGGTGCGCGAGGTGCGGTAGGCGTAGTTCAGTGGTTCAATCTCGTCTTGGTAGTAGCTGCGGCGCTGGTGGTAGCCGCTGAACGAGAAGGAGGCGGTAAGCAGGTTCGAGAACGTGTTGTCGAGGTTCATCGAGTAGGTGTACCGCTCGTTGGCGTTGGCCTTGATGACATCCTGCTCGTTGTCGTAGCCTAACGATGCATAGTAGCGCGTCATCTTCGAGCCTCCGCTGACGTTGGCGGTGTGCTGTGTGCTGAGGGCGTTCTGCGTGAGCAGGTCGAACCAGTCGGTGTTGCGCGTCTCGGCAGCGCCCACGGCATCGGAGAACTGCTGGTAGGTGTACTCACCGTTGTATAGTTTGGTCAGTGCTTCCTCATAACCCACCGTGGTCATGCGGTAAGGGAACTGGTAGTGGTCCTGGACAAGCTCGCGCGAGAACTCCACACGCTCCTTGGAGTCCATCATGTCGACGGAGCGGTCGGTATATCGTGGCCGCAACTTATAGTTCATCGAGAAGTTATAGCTTACCACCGGCCTGCCTTCGTAGCCACGCTTGGTGGTAATGACGATGACACCATTGGCAGCCTTGGTGCCGTAGATGGCGGTGGCGGCAGCATCCTTGAGCACGTCGATGCGCTCGATGTCCTGCGGATTGATGCCGGCGATGGCGTTGCCGATGCGGTTGACGTAGTCGGGGTCGTTGAGCTCCTCGGGCGAGATCTCCACAGGGTCCTGAACGACGATGCCGTCGACGACCCACAGCGGCTCACGGTTGCCGATGAGCGTAGAGGTGCCACGGATACGGATCTTCGGGGCCACGCCGACCTCAAACGAGTTGTTGTTCACCATCAGGTCGGGAATCTTGCCCTCGAGCATCTGGTCGAGTGAGCTCATGTCGGTGCGCTCCAGGTCTTTCATCTTCGCCGAGGTGACGGCAGAGGTCAGGCTGCGCTTGTCGAGCACCTGATATCCGGTGACGACGACCTCGTCAAGGCTTTTGTTGTCCTCGTGCATGACGATGCGCACAGGTCGTCCGGCCTGCACCGTGCGTGTGACGCTGTTGAAGCCGAGGTAGCTCACCTCTAAGGTCTCCTGCCGCCGGTCGGTATAGAACTGGAAGATCCCGTTTTCGTTGGTGGTCGCTCCTGTGCTGGTGCCCTTCACCTTGATCGTAGCCCACTGCAAGGGCTCGCCCTGCGCGTCGACGACGGTGCCGCTGATGAGGCGCCGTACGGGTTGCGCTATCTTGCGGCCCTTGCCGGCACGCAGCACGATGGTCTTGCCGCTGACCTCATAGTCCAGTCCCGCCATGCTGTGAAAGACACAGTCGAGCAACTCGGCAAGGCTCATGCCCTGGCAGTTGCACGTGATGGCAGGCACCCCGTCAAGCACTTGCTTCTGATAGACAAAGTCGTAGCCGGTGCGCTGCCGCAGGTCTTTGATGACCTCAGCAACCGGTTCCTGTCGGTAGTTGACCGTGAAGTGCTGGGCCAGTGCCTCCACAGGCATGACCATCGACAAGGCGAGCACAGCCAATAACTGTCTCACTCTCAATCTCTCTTTTTTCATGATAAATAAAAAGCTATTCTCTGATATGGATGTTACGTAATGGTCAGAAGATGTAGACGTGCTTCCCCTTTACTTGAAAGTGGATGCCGCCGCTCATCTCCAAGATGTGCAGCACGTTCTTGAAATCGCCGTAGCGTGGCACGGAGCCCATGAAGACGGTTTGCCGCAGGACTGCGTTGCGGAACGTGTAGTCGAAGTCATACCATCGGCTGAGTTCCTCCATGATCTGCTCAAGCGTTTGGTTTTCAAAGACGAAGCTGCCCGTCGTCCAGCTGCCCACCACCTCGGTGTTGGCCTGCCGGATCTGTGCAGAGCCGCTCTTGTCGTTGTATTCTGCCTGTTCGCCGGGGTGGAGGGTGAGTACGCCCCCTTTGGCTCCGCGCGGATGGATGGTGACGATGCCGTGGATGAGCGTGGTGACGACGGTGCCCGCTGTGTAGCTGTTGATGTTGAACTCTGTGCCGACGACGCGCAGCTCCTGCCCGCCGGTCTCGACGTAGAAGGGGTGCTCCTTGTCGTGCGCGACCTTGAAGTAAGCCTCGCCCTCGGCTTTCACGCGTCGCTCCTTGCCGTCGAAGACAGCGGGATATTCCAGACGTGAACCGGCATTGAGGCTGATCTCGGTACCGTCGGTGAGTGTGAGCCGGTACTCACCGCCGCGTGGTGTGGTCACCACGATGTTGCCATGATAGTTGCGGCCGCAGGCTTGGGCGATGGCGCGGCGGTTGGCCTGCTGGTCAGCGCCGAGTCGTATGACCTTGCCGTCGCTGAGGCGCAGAAGAGCCTGCGTCGTGCCATGAGTGATGACAGCGGGACGGCTTTCCGTGCGTGTGGCAACTGGTCTATGATTGGTCGCTATTTTGCCTATATAATAATAGGTGCCGATGAGGAGCAGCAGCATGGCGGCGATGCCAGCCAGCCAGTAGCTGCGACTCAGCGACAGATGGTGGCGTTTGGGTGCCGTGATCTCCTGCTTCCGGGACTCAGCCTCTCTGATGCGCTGCTCCATCATAGTCTGCGCCTTGTGGCGGTCTATGCGTTGCAACTCCGCAATGTGTTGTTCGAGTGTGGCGGGACGGCTCAGCTCCTCCAAAAGCTCGCGGTGGCGTGTGTCAGCAGCCAGCCAGGTGTCCAGCTCTTGCCGGCCCTGATCGTCGAGGGTCCCCAGTATCGAGCGGACGATCAACTGTGAGATGTGCTTTTCGTGTTGCATAGTCGTTTTTTATCTGATGTTTGTTTACTTTAACGCAACCCGTGAAGAAAAGGACACTAAGATGAAAGAAAAAATAGCAATTTCCTTTCGAATTGGAAAGAAATTGCTAAATTTGCACTATGCTCACTTATCAAGACAGCCACGAACAGGCTTACCGGACGTTTATCGACGGGGAGATCACGGACTTCTACGACATGGTCTATCCCTCGCTCGTCGTCTTCGCGCGCAGGTTGCTCACCGAGCCACTTGACTACTTGGCCGAAGACTGTGTGCAGGATGCTGTCTTTCAACTCTACGAGCATCGTGGCGAGATGAGTAGTGTGGGCAAGGCAAAAACTTTCCTCTACACTTGCATCCACAACGCTGTCATCTCTTATATACGTAAGGACAACAGTCGCAGCCGGTATGTCGTGCAGAATGCCGATGACTTCGAACATGATTTTTCTATAGAGCTCATCCGTCAGGAGACGCTCGACCAGCTCCTTGCGGCTGTCAATGCTCTGCCGGAGGATATGCAGCAGTTGTGTCACTCGATCTTCTTTAAAGGCATGAAGAATGCTGAGATCGCAAGTGAGTTGCATATCAGTGAGAGCGGTGTGAAAAAGAAAAAGAAGCGGCTCCTTGACATGCTGCGCGCCTCGCTCAGTGCTGAGGCGTACTTGCTGGCTGCATGGATGGTGATGAGGTAGAAGACGCCTCACCCCCAGTCACTCTACAGCCTCACCCCCTCTACAGCCTCACCCCCAGCCCCTCTCCAAAGGAGAGGGGAGTGATATGTTTCAAGGGACCAAAAAGTTCACATAGGCCAAGGAGACATCCTCTCGCATAGGGCCAAGCCTTTTATGTGCCCTTTGTACCTCTGCCTTTTTTCTTCTCTGTTCTTCTGTTTGCTCTTCTGTTACTCTGTCTTTGTTCTTTTGTTACTCTGTCTTTATTTTCTGTCCTTTTGTCTTTGTTCTTTTGTTACTCTGTCTTTATTTTCAGTCCTTCTGTCTTTATTCTTCTGTTACTCTGTCTTTATTTTCTGTCCTTCTGTCTTGTTCTTCTGTTACTCTGTCTTTATTTTCTGTCCTTCTGTCTTTGTTCTTCTGTTACTCTGTCTTTATTTTCTGTCCTTCTGTCTTTGTGTTTCCTGCTTCAAAGCAAAAAAAAGATCACCGAATATTCAAGGAAGGGTCCTCAATATCCGGTGATCATCTTGATATTGTCAAACAGGAACTGTGGGCGACAGTACTACATCGTCACTTGCTTCAGGTCTTTGTCCATCGAGCTGGTGCCGCAGTAGATAGAGTAGTGGTGCTCGGGATTCCAGCGCATGGTATTTGTTGAGGCATCCCAAAGCTCGAAGGTACGCTCGTCGAGCGGGATGACGACCGTCTTCTTCTCACCCGCTTTCAGGCTGACACGCTGGAAAGCACGCAGACTCTTGATAGGGCCGTCGGTGTCGTCGTTGTCACGGACGTAGACCTGCACCGTCTCGTCGCCGTTGCGCTGGCCTGCGTTCTCGACATCTACGATGAGCTTGCCGCCGACCTTACCCGACTTCTCCAGTCGTGGCTGGCCGAGACGAAACTGTGTGTAGCTCAGTCCGTAGCCGAAGGGATAGAGCGCGTTGCCCTTGAAATAGCGATAGGTGCGGTTCTTCATGTCGTAGCTTTCGAAAGGCGGCAGCTGAGAAGTGCTGCGGTAGAAGGTCACGGGGAGCTTGCCTGAAGGATTTACCTTGCCGAAGAGCACGTCGGCCACAGCCGTACCGCCCTCCTGACCCGGGTACCAAGCCTGAAGAATCGCCTGGCAACGTTCGGCTTCGGGAGCCAGCGCGATGGCAGCGCCCGAGCAGTTGACCATGATGATCTGTTTGCCGGCGTCGTGCAGAGCGGCGATGAGACCCCGCTGGACTTTCGGCAACTCGATGTTTGTGCGGTCACCACCGTTGAAGCCCTCGATGTGCACAGGCATCTCCTCGCCTTCGAGCGCAGGCGAGATGCCGCCCACGAAGATTACCTTGTCGATGCCCTTGAGTTGTTTGATCGTTGCGGTGTAGTCTACCGGCTTCTCGATACCGAAGTTGATCTTCAGGTCGGCGTTCCATGTCTTCACATAGTTGAAGTCCACGCGGATGTCGTAGCTCTTGCCGGCCTCCACTTTCAGCACGGTATGCGTCGGCAGCGTGCGCCACGTATGAACCTGCTGCTTGCGCTCACCGTTGACATACACCTCGAAGTGTCCGCAACCCTCAACGTCGAGTGCCACCTCTCCACTCTGCTTCGGACAGAAAGTAGTGGAGTAGCGGGCCGAGAAATCCTGTACTTTCACGCCTGGCGCGAAGTTGTGCATGCCTGCTGTGGTCACGGCGATGGGCTGAGTATAATACTGAGTGGTGACGGGCTTGCCCTCCCGTTTGGTGTTGTTCCAGAACTCACCTTTGAGTCCTGTTGTCTTTCCGGCGCGGCACTGAGCAAACAGCGGGTCGATGACCTTGTCGGCGGTGAGGTCACAGCCTTTGAGGTAAACCAGATTTTTGTAGTGGCTGCGCAGTCCGTCGAGAATGTTGACGGTGTGTGTCGGCGTACCGTTGTAGTTGCCCCACATCATCGGCGTGTTGTCGGCATTGGGTCCGACGACGGCGATGCGCTCATGGCTCTTCGGGTTGAGGGGCAGAATGTTGCCGCTGTTCTTCAACAGCACGAGCGACTGTCGCGCCATGTCGAGCGAGAGCTGGGCGTGTTCCTTGCTGGAAACCACAGAGAAGGGGATGCGGCTCCACGGCACCAGCTTCTGATCGTCCATCTCGCCAAGGTCGAAACGGCCCTCAAGCAGCCGGATCACATGCTTGTCCACTTCCTTTTCGCTGATCAGTCCGCGGCGCACGGCGTCGGGCAGGCTCTTGTAGGAATAGTTGTATCCGCACTCCACGTCGGTGCCCGCGAGCGTGGCGCGTGCCGAGGCGTGAATGGCGTCGCTCGACACCTTATGGCTTGTCCAGATGTCGCTGACGGCGCCGCAGTCGCTTACCACGAGATGCTTGAATCCCCACTCGTCGCGCAGGATCTGCTGCAGCAGGCGCGTGTTGGAACAGCAGGGCTCGTCGTCGACGCTCTGATAAGCGCACATCACCTCGCGCACGTCGGCGTCCTGGACGAGTGACTTAAAGGCGGGCAGATAGGTCTCCCACAGGTCGCGCGGCGAGACATCGTTGATGTTGGCCGTGTGGCGCGTGCTCTCAGGACCGCTGTGCACGGCATAGTGCTTGGCGCAGGCCCAAAGCTTGCGGTAGCGCGCAGAGTCGGGACCTTGTAGACCGCGCACGACAGCGCAGCCCATCACACTTGTCAGCCACGGATCCTCGCCGTAGGTCTCCTGGCCACGGCCCCATCGTGGGTCACGGAAGATGTTGACATTCGGTGTCCATACCGAGAGGCTGTGGAACTTCTCCACGTCGCCGCCCATAGCCAGCCGGTGGTGGTATTGTGCCCGCATCTCGTCGCTGGTGGCTGAGAAGACGCGGTAGAGCAGGGCAGGATTGAACGAGGAGGCCATGGCGACAGGCTCGGGATAGACCGTCACGCCGCCGAGGTTAGCCACGCCGTGGAGAGCCTCGCTCCACCAATAAAACTTCTTGATGCCCAGTCGTGGGATGGCGGGACTCTCGTCGAGCATCAGTCCGGCTTTTTCCTCCAGAGTCAGACGGCCGCAGAGATCCACGGCACGCTGATGAGCAGAGAGACTGGGGTCTTGATAAGGGAGCTTTTGTGCGCTCACACCTGTCGTGCAGAGGCAGAGAACTCCCACCAGAATGTGTCTTAGTGTCATGTTTTTAGTTGTTATGGTTTTCTTTTCTGATTGTATCTGCAAAGATAAGGTTTTTATTTTAAATGTCGTATCATCCTATGTAACCAATACTTTGCACTGTGTTGCATCTCTTCGGAGAGCCTTGAAAAGCCTGTTGTTTTAACCTTCATAGTGTTCAATCTGGCTGATATGACGGGGATGGAATATTATCGTATTCCTTTTGGGCATTCAGCTTTCCTTGGATAGTTTAACCTTTGAGACCTAAACGCGACAATAGAATAACCGCGACATTTGCAGGCAAGGCAAACGTTCATAATTATAGGTGTTGTGGGCGCTATGCCTGCTAAGTCATGTCTGACTTTAAGTAACATTAAGTTTCTTTGGTCACAAATGTTACCATTACATGAAAAAGATTCTGTTTTTTAAAAGAAAAAGCGATGTAGGAGTTGCTTTATAAGAATAAATTACGTAACTTTGAAGCAGACTAAAAACAAGAATAAGATGAAATCAAAGTTACAGCTATTGTGGGCTGTCCTTTTTTGGGGCAGCGTGTGGGGTATTGTTGAGGCAACGATGGGATGGCTTCTCCATGCTTTGCAGCTCCATCACGGCACTTCCACGATTCTTTATGCCTTTGGCCTCTGCTGCATGTTTGCCGCTGCTACCCGGTCGGGCAAGGGCGCGCAGGCCGTGCTGCTCACCTCTGTGGTTGCCGCCGCCATCAAACTGGTGGACTTTGCTTTGCCCGGTTCCGCCGGCAATGTACTGCATCCAGCCTTCTATATTCTCTTGGAGGGAGCCATGACAGCCGTGGTCAGTCTGCTCTTCTCTATTGAGCCACGCAAGACACGCCGTTCCGCGTGGTCGCTCCTTGAGGCGCGTCTGGCCGTGCCCGCTTTCGCTGTGGCCGTTGCACTGACGCTCGTTGTCGGATAAAAACAGACGATGATGGGCGTTGCAACAGCTGCTTCTCATGATGCAGCATCCGTTTCTCATTTAGAACTGACGGGAGCTGTTCTTGCCGGAGGCCACAGCAGCAGGTTTGGCAGCAACAAAGCGCTCTTTGCTCCCGACGGTGAGACGCTCATCAGTAAGGCCGCTGACCTGCTTCGTCCGCTATGCGAGGAGGTGCTTGTCAGTGCCAGCCACGCCAATGCCGGGACTTATGCCTTCCTCGAACTGGGCATCGTGGAGGACCTGCATCCCGATTGTGGTCCCTTAGGAGGACTGGAAGCACTGCTCGACCGTTGCGCTACGTCCTGGTTGCTCATCCTCACGTGTGACATGCCCTACGTCGACAGCGAGGCTCTCCGGACGATGATTCGTCATGCTCAGCAGTCAGAGAGCGGCATCTGTCAAGAATCGCTTCCACGGGCTTTCGCCTGGCAACGCAGCGACGGAAGTGTTTCGCCATTCCCGCTGCTCATCGAGCGGAGCGCACTGTCCGTCGTGCGGAGTCGCATGAGTTCAGATCATCGAAGCATGAAAGGACTGCTCGGCGCGTTGGACACCTATTATATATTAGCACCCTTCGACCGCCTGCTTAGTAATGTTAACCGGCCGGAAGACTGGAAAACTAATCAGACGCCTCCTCGATAGACAATACAACAAAACCTAATCAAAGAATTATGATACAATCGCAATTCAAACTGAAAGGGACTCCCTCCTCCGCGCTGTTGGGCGCCACGCTTGGCTTCTTCTTTGGCGTGATGGCCATCTCGCTCTTCGGTCCTACGAGCACGACACTCGGTGCCGCCATGGGCTTAGGTGCCACTGAGCTCGGCCTGCTAGTCTCGGTGCCGTCGCTCACTGGCTCCCTGCTGCGCATACCCTTTGGAGCTATGGTCGACAGCAATGGCGGTCGCCGTGGCTTCCTCTTCCTGCTTGCCGCCGCCGTCATCGGCTTGGGCGCGCTGAGCCTGCTCTTCACCCTCTACCCCGTGGAGACACCCGGAAGCATGAAAGGGCTCTATCCCGTCGTACTGCTGCTCGGCTGTCTGGCCGGTTGCGGCATTGCCACCTTCTCTGTGGGAGCCTCACAATCCAACTACTGGTTTGCCAAGAGCCGTCAGGGCTACGCCTCCGGCATCTACGGCGGACTGGGAACTACCTCTGCCGGCATCTTAGCATTCGCCCTGCCGCTGTTGCTCCATCGCTTTGGCTTCACGGCCGCCTACTATATTCTGACGGGTGTGATGCTCCTCGGACTCCTATTATATATATGGCTTGGCGCCAATCCATCCTATTTCCAGTTTCTCAAAGCCGGGAAGAGCGCGGATGTAGCACGGGACAACGCACTGGCCTGCGGACAGGAACTCTTTCCCAAAGGCAGCGCCGCTACGAGTCTGAAGATATCCGCACGCATCCCACAGACGTGGATGCTCGTGCTCTGCTACTTCACGACCTTCGGTGGCTTCATGGCACTCACAGCGTGGTTCCCCACCTTTTGGAAGAAAGGCATGGGGCTGGACCCGATGCTTGCCGGAGCCCTCACGGCAGTGTTTTCCATCCTCGCCGCGTTGTTGCGAGTGCCCGGTGGCAAGCTCTCCGACCGCATCGGTGGTGAGAAAGTCTCCATGGCGGCCCTCGCCCTCTTAGCTGTTGCCGGTGTGCTGATGAACATCCCGATGGGGTGGGGCGGCCTTTTCGTCGTGAGTCTGCTGATCTCTGTGGCCTTCGGCTTCAACAATGGTGCCACGATGAAACTCGTTCCCGTCTATGTCAGTGAGGGCGTCGGCGGTGCCAACGGCTGGGTGGGCGGCCTCGGTGCCTTCGGTGGCTTTGTCTTCCCTCCGTTGATGGGACGCCTCGTCGACCTCTCACCGGAGCATGGCTACGGTTATGGCTTCCTGCTCTTCACCTTCTTTGCCCTGCTCGTGATGGTGATCAACTACTTTGGAATGATGCGTAAGAAACATTGAACCCTCTTGAATTCAACGATATGAATACGATTTTCAGCAATCTGAAATACTTCATCAACCGCAAGAACGTGACCAACGAGGAGTGGGAACACTTCTACCGCACACGTTGGGCCCACGACAAGGAGGTGCGATCCACCCACGGAGTGAACTGCACCGGCTCTTGTTCGTGGCGCATCTTCGTCAAGAAGGGCATCGTCACGTGGGAGATGCAGCAGACCGACTATCCTTCGACACGGCCCGGTCTGCCCAATCATGAACCTCGTGGCTGCCCACGCGGCGCAAGCTACAGTTGGTATCTCTACAACTCAGGACGCGTGAAGCATCCGATGATCCGCAAGGAACTGCTCGACCTCTGGGACGCTGCCTTGGCCGAGCACCACGATCCCGTGGAGGCTTGGGCGTCGATCATGGAGGATGAACAGAAGCGCAACAGCTATAAACGCGTGCGCGGTCTGGGTGGCTTCGTACGTCTCGACTGGCAGAAAGCCCTTGAGATCATGGCTGCCAGCAACATCTATACGATTAAGAAATTCGGTCCGGACCGTTTGGTGGGCTTCACGCCGATACCTGCGTTCTCCATGCTGAGCTATGCCGCAGGCACCCGCTATCTGAGTCTGCTCGGCGGCGCGTGCTTGAGCTTCTACGATTTCTATTGCGACCTGCCGCCCTCGTCGCCACAGACCTGGGGCGAGCAGACCGACGTGCCGGAGAGCGCCGACTGGTACAACTCCTCTTTCCTGCTGCTCTGGGGCAGTAACGTGCCGACGACGCGAACGCCCGACTCTCCCTTCTATACGCAGGTGCGCTACAAGGGCACACAGGTCGCTGTCGTCTCACCCGACTACAGCGACGCCTCGAAGTTCGCCGACGTGTGGATGGCTCCGAAGCAAGGTACTGACTCGGCACTGGGCATGGCGATGGGACATGTCATCCTCAAGGAGTTCTACAAAGACCGTACGGTGCCATACTTCGACGAATATGTGCGCCAGTTCACCGACCTGCCTTTCCTCGTCAAGCTGGAGGATACGGGCGACGGACGCTATGCCGCCGGTATGCTCCTGCGCGCCGCTGACCTCAAGGACAACTTCGGCGTGAAGAACAAGGCCGAGTGGTATCCGATCACCATCGACGATCCGTCGGGAGAACTCGTCACGCCCAACGGCAGCATCGGCAGCCGGTGGAACGACGAAGGCCGGTGGAACCTCAAATGCGAGGACGTCCGCACGGGTAAACCCTTCACGCCTCGGCTCTCGCTCATGGAGCACCGCGACGACGTGGTGACGTTGCTCGATCCGTATTTCGGCGGTACTGACTATCAGAATCCCCATTTCGCGGCTACCCGTCACCCCGATATCATCGAGCACCAGGTGCCCGTCATCAAGGTGGAGACGAAAGATGGAACAGTATATTGCACCAATGTCTTCGACCTGCTCATGGCGCATTACGGCATCGACCGCGGACTCGGCGACCCCAACTGCGCCACGAGCTACGACGATGACCTGCCCTACACACCGAAGTGGCAGGAACAGATCACAGGCGTGAAGGCTGAGAAGGTCATCCAAACGGCCCGTGCTTTTGCCTCCACAGCCGAGAAGACACGCGGCAAGAGCATGATCATCATCGGTGCAGGTGTCAACCAGTGGTACAACACTGACATGACCTATCGCGCCGCCATCAACATGCTGATGCTCTGCGGCACCCTCGGCGTCAACGGTGGAGGCTGGAGCCACTATGTCGGTCAGGAGAAGGTGCGCCCGCAAGCAGGCTGGGCACAGATGGCCTTCGCCCTCGACTGGAAGCGGCCACCACGCCACATGAACACGGTGAGCTATATCTATGAGCATACCGATCAATGGCGCTATGAGAAGGTGACCGTCGATGAGCAGCTCTCACCTTTGGCCCGTAAAGACAAGTGGAAAGGGCTGACGCTCCTCGACTGCAACATCAAGAGCCAGCGCATGGGCTGGTTGCCGTCGTCGCCGGAGTTCAACCGCAACTCTCTCGCCCTGTGCCGTGAGGCTGCCAAGGCCGGCGTGAGCGAGAAGGACTATGTCTGTCAGCAACTCCACGAAGGCAAGCTGTCGTTGGCTGCCGAAGACCTCGACGCACGGGAAAACAGTCCGAAGGTGCTCTTCATCTGGCGCGCCAACCTCATCGGCTGTTCGGCCAAGGGCATGGAATATTTCATGAAGCATCTCCTCGGCGCACAGAACAATGTGCTCGGACAAAACCTGGAGCAGTGCGGACAACCATTGCCGAAATACGAGAAATGGCATTCCGAGGATAGCGTCGGGAAGCTCGACCTCGTGGTGAACATCGATTACCGCATGACACAGTCGAGTATCTTCGCCGACATCGTGCTGCCTGCCGCCACATGGTACGAGAAGGAGGACATCTCCTCGACCGATATGCATCCCTTCCTCCATCCGTTTAGCAAAGCCGTTGACCCCGTGTGGGAGAGCCGCACAGACTGGGACATCTTCCGCGAGCTGTCGAAGGTGTTCTCCAAAATGAGCGAGGGACATCTCGGACACGAGAAAGACGTGGTCTACGCGCCGCTGGCTCACGACAGTGCGGGTGAGATCAGCGAGCCGCTCGCCGTGAGCGACTGGAAAGAGACCGGCGAGATGCCGGAGCCGGGACGCAACATGGGCAATCTCGTCGTGGTCACACGCGACTATCCCGACATCTACCGGCAGTTCACCACCGTGGGTCCCAATGTTCGTGACAAGGGTATTGGCGGTAAGGGCATCGGCTGGTCAGCATTGCAGGAGTACAATGAGCTGAAAGAAATGAACGGCGTGGAGTGTGAGGAGGGCGTCAGTCAGGGCATGCCACTCATCCGCGAGGCCACACAAGCCTGCGACGCTGTGCTCACCCTCGACCCAACGAGCAACGGCGATGCCGGCTACCGCTCATGGAAAGCGCTGGAGAAGAGTGTAGGACTGCCCTTGGCGGAACCGCTTACCGCTGACTTCGGCAAGACGAAATATACCTATAAGGACCTCGTCATCCAGCCACGCCTGTCGCTGCCCACACCGATCTGGTCGGGCATCAACAACAAGACCACGGAATATACAGGTAACTACACCAATATCCACTACCTCATCCCGTGGCGTACGGTGACCGGGCGTCAGAGCTTTTATCAGGATCATCCGTGGATGCAGGCCTTCGGTGAGACGCTTGTGAGCTACAAGCCGCCATTGGCCAAAAAGGAAATCAACAACCTCAAGGAACGTCTCCATCTCAGTGACAACACACTGGCGCTGAACCTGCTCACGCCCCACAACAAGTGGACCATCCACTCGTCGTGGAACGACAACTTGCTGATGCTCACCCTCGGGCGCGGCGGTCCCGTTATTTGGATGAGCGAGACCGATGCTGCCAAACTCGGCATCCGCGACAACGACTGGGTGGAGGTCATCAACGATAACGGCTCGGCGATGGCACGTGCCTGCGTGAGCCAGCGCATCCCCGAGGGTGCTCTCTATATGTATCACAACCAGGGCCGCACCGTCAACGTGCCGCTCAGTCCGCTTACCGGCAACCGCGGAGGCATACACAACTCTATCTCGCGCCTCTGCCCAAAGCCTACGCACATGATCGGCGGCTATGCGCAGCTGTCCTATAGCTTGAACTATTACGGTACGATAGGCGCCAACCGCGACGAGTATGTGCTGTTGAGAAAGGTGGACAACGTAAATTGGGAATAAGATGAAGATCAAGACACAAATAGCAATGGTCCTCAATCTGGACAAGTGCATCGGCTGCCACACCTGCTCGGTGACCTGTAAGAACGTATGGACATCGCGCAAGGGTATGGAATATGCCTGGTGGAACAATGTGGAGACTAAGCCCGGCCCTGGTTATCCCAAGACGTGGGAGGACCAGGAGAAATACCGCGGTGGATGGGTGCGAACCAAAGACGGCAAGACCGAGCTGCGTCTCGGCAACCGTCCGAAGGTGATGTCACAGCTCTTCTCCAATCCTTATCTGCCTCAGGTGAGCGACTACTACGAGCCGTTTACCTTCGACTTCTCGTCGCTGAAGGGCAAGCGGCGGCTGAAGACACCACCGTCGGCACGCCCCTTTTCCATGATCACGGGCAAGCAGATGGACAAGGTGAAGGACGGTCCCAACTGGGAGGATGACCTCGCCGGAACGTTTGACGAGCGCAAGAGCGACCCTAATCTCAAGGACATCGACACGCAAGGCTTCGAGGCCTTCGAGCGTACGTTCATGTTCTACGTGCCCCGTCTGTGCGAGCACTGCCTGCATCCTGCCTGCATCCCCAGCTGTCCCTCGGGTGCCATCTACAAGCGCAAGGACGGCGTGGTGCTCATCAACCAGGACCGCTGCCGTGGCTGGCGGCAGTGCGTGTCGGCCTGTCCGTATAAGAAAATCTATTTCAACCATCAACGGATGAAGAGCGAGAAATGCGTGTTCTGCTATCCCCGTATCGAGGACGGGCAGCCCACAGTGTGCAGTGAGACCTGCGTGGGACGTATGCGCTACCTCGGTGTCATCCTCTACGACGCTGAGAAGATCGACGACTACGCCGCTGCTGATGAGCGCGAGCTGGTCAGCCGTCAGCGAGAGATGATTCTCGATCCCAACGATCCCGTGGTCATCGCTGAGGCTGAACGTCAGGGCATCAGCCACAACTATATCTTGGCTGCGCAGAAGAGCCCTACGTATAAACTGATGAAAGAGTGGGCCATTGCCTTCCCCTTGCATCCCGAGTACCGCACGCTGCCGATGGTGTGGTATGTGCCTGCCATGAGTCCGAAGACCGAGAAGCTGGCACCGAAGGAACAGAACACCATCGCGACAAGTGACAACGGCGACATGGACTACTTCGCCAAGGTCGACGAGATGCGCATCCCGGCGCAGTACTTCGCCAACCTGCTCTCTGCCGGAGATCCGCAACCTATCCGTGAGGCACTGGCCAAGCTCGTGGCGCTGCGTGAGTTCATGCGGCGGAAGACAGTCGACGGCGTGGAGCAGCCTGCCGTACCGGAGGCGCTGGGACTCTCAGCCGAACAATACGACGACATGTACCGCCTGCTCGCCATCGCGAACTATGAGGACCGTTTTGTCATTCCATCCGATCCCAAGCAGCAAGGCAGTCATCATTTCGACGAGCGTACCGGCCTTGGTTTCGACGACGAAGAGCAGAACTTCGTCGAGGGCTGCAAGCGCCATAACCTCTTCGGCGGTAAATAATCAAAGACAGAGACGATGATTCAGACTTATAACATCCTTTCCCTCTTGCTCGACTATCCCACTGCTGAACTGTGGGACAGCCGTGGCGAGGTGCTGCCGGCGCTCACGGCTGAGGGCGTGCTCAGCGAGAAGGTGCTCGATGGCGTGCGGTCGTTCCTCGACTATGTGGCGACATTCGCTGACGCGCGTAGCTGGCAGGCAGCCTACAGTGACCTCTTCGACACCTCGACAAAGACCAACCTCTATCTCTTTGACATGGTCTACGGCACAAGCCGCGACCGCGGACAGGCGATGGTGGACCTGAAAGAGGAGTATCTGCGTGCCGGACTCATGCCCGCCGAAGACGAGTTGCCCGACTACCTGCCGATGTATTTGCAGTATGTCGCCAACATGGACGACGCGGCAAAAGCCCACGCGGCCATCGACGACATCCGTGGCGTGCTCACGAAAATGGACGAGCGGTTTGTCAAGGAACAGCATCCCTACGAGCCGCTTATTGCCGTCTTGAAAGAACTTTAAACTTCCGACGTTATGCACACTTTCCTATTCCAATACCTCCCCTATATCGCCGGCGCGCTCTTCGT
>Ga0310695_10000723_pt1 | contig 81721 bp, 58 predicted proteins | sample RumenRJG_04DNA_FD_203882 | JGI IMG/M metagenome (GOLD analysis project Ga0310695, IMG submission 203882) | Bovine rumen microbial communities from Lethbridge, Alberta, Canada - RJG_04 (v2) (version 2) | ecosystem: Host-associated > Mammals > Digestive system > Stomach > Rumen | place: Canada...
ATATACTCCACCCGCTTGTCGGTGACACGGCCGCTGTCGACGGTCAGCGTCACATAGGCGGCACGCTGCAGATAGCCGCCACTCTGGGTGACGAGCACGCCGTTATGCAACGGCTCGTCGGCCTTCAACTGCTTGTGGGTATGACCGCCGAGGATGACGTCGAACCAGGGAAACTTGTCGGCCGTCTCGACATCGGTGAAATAGCCTAAGTGTGACAGCAGGACGACGACATCGCACTGGCGACGCATCCACTCATACTGTCCCAAGACGGTGGAAGCCTGGACGAAGTGTATGCCGTGCAGGTTGTCGGGATGGCTGGCGGGGATGCCTTTGGAACCCACCTCGATGGCGCCGACGACTCCCACCTTGACACCGCCGACGTCAAACGTCTGACAGGGCACAGTCTCGATACCGACGGTATCGTCAATCTGGATATTGGCACAGAGATAGCGGAAGGCACTCAGCCCCACCAGACGCGGCAGCGAACCGCTGTCGAACTCGTGGTTGCCAATGGCCGAGGCGTTGAAGCCCACCAGGTTCATCAGCGCCACTATCGGGTACGACGGTATCTCGTACTGGTCGTTCATCGGGTTGCCCGTGCGGTTGTCGCCAGCCGAGAACACCAACAGTCCGGGGTCTATGCCGCGCAGACTGTCGACAATAGCCGCCAACTGCGGGAAATATTCAATGGAGGCGTGCATATCGTTCGTCGCCAAGATGTGAATCTCGCGTTTCTCGCCAAAGGAAGCGACGGCCAGCAGCAAGGCGACCGTCAAGAGCCATAGTTTCCTGTGCATATCTATCGTTTTTACAAGTGTTTCTTAAAGAACTGCAAGACACGTTCCTGTGCTTTCAGCGGACAGCTGTGGGGGATGTCCCACAGTTCGGTCTCGAGTTTGTCGTCGGCACCCTGCGAGCGCCAGACGTCGTGCATGATAGCAAAAGCCTTCTCAACGCCCGCCACGGGGAACAGCTTGTCTTGCGACCCGTTGATGAAGAGCATCGGCTTGGGACAGGCCAGCGAGGCCACATGCGGGTAGTCGAGCCAGCGGCGCAGACCCGGGAAGCAGTTGGCAAAGCCGCCGTTCTCGGTGCGCTTGTATTTGAACGACATCTGGTCGTCGGTGGTTGTGAGCCAACACACTGCAGCGCCGACCTTGATGCGGTCGCTCAGGGCCGCGAGCATCCACGCACGGTAGGCGCCCATCGAACAGCCCGTACAGCCTATGCGCTTAGGGTCAACCTCGGGCATCTGGGCCAGGAATTCCGTACCGCTGATGTCGTCGTAGGTCATATAGGCACTGAGGTCGATGCCGTACATCATCATGTTGCCGGCAATCATGTCGTAACGGTCGCGACGCGGCCCTTCCTCCTGACCGCGCTCACCCCACATTGGGGCATCGGCCGAGAAGACCACATAGCCGTGGCGCGCCAGATAATCGCCGAAGAACTGGCCTTCATAGAGCTGGGCGGCCCACTCGTCGGCATCCTTGATGACCGTGGAGTCCTCGCAGGACAGCGGTCGTATCATCTTCTCCTTGCCTATAAAGAGGTGGGCACCGTGGTCGTGCAGCACGTTGACAGCGGGGAACGGCCCCTTGCCGTCGGGAATGAGCACGTAGGCCGGCACGGTGTAGTAGCGCGACAGGCGGATTTCAATCTTCCGTGCCGTATAGCCGTCGCGCTGCTCCTCAAATAAAAGTGAAGAGTGAAGAGTGAAGAGTGAAAAATTTGCTGCCGCGTTCTGCTCCTTCGGAGGGGCAGGAGGAGGTGTCAGCATGCAGTCGAAGACCTTCTGACGGGCTGCTTGACGCCATGCGTCGAAGTCCTTGATGGGACTGTTGCCCCACGCCATCGGGAATGTCAAGTCCTTGATGAGCGAGTCGGCATAGACAGGCAGGTTGCGTTTGAACTCAAACTTTGCGCGCTTTTGCGCGTTGACCTCGAGGTACGAGGTACGAGGTACGAGGTACGAAGTGAAAGATTCGAGGTACGGGGTGCGAGGTACGAGGTACGAGAATAGTAAGAGGACTGTCATCAATCCCCGGAGTACGAGCTGCAAATCATTTCTCGTACCTCGCACCTCGTACCTCGCACCCCGTACCTCGCACCCCGTACCTCGATATTTCATTGCACGTAGTCTAACTGTCGCTTCAGTGCCATTAGCTCGTCGCGCACGCCGATGAGACGTGTCAGCACGTCGGCCGTCTTGTCGGCACCGTCGCGGTTGCTGTTGATAATCTTCTTGGCAGCAGCCAACTTGAAACCGCGCACCTTCACCAGGTTGTGGATGAGCTTGATCTGCTCAATATCCTTCTCCTGATACTGGCGCACCTTAGCCGGCCCTGAAGTCTTCGGCTTCAGGAAGGGGAACTCCGTCTCCCAGTAGCGCAACGTACTCTCGTTCAGGCCGAACATCTCGGCCACTTCCTTGATGCTGTAGTACAGCTTCTGTGGTTTGTATGCATTCAACGCCATATCTTCAATTTTTCAATTCTTCAATTTTTCAAGATTTCTTGTACATGATAGAGCGGACGACACTTCACCTCAGTGAAGATCTTACCGACGTAAGTGCCTATGATACCCATTGAGATGAGGATGAATCCGCCGACCAGCCAGATAGACAGGATGAGCGACGCCCAGCCCGGGACAGCCGTGCCGACAACCAATGAGTAGACCACGTAGACACCGATGCAGAAGGCAATGACCAGGAACAACAGGCCAATATTAAATATAAGGTATAACGGACGCACCGAGAAGGCCGTGATGCCATTCAGTGCCAGTCCGAGCATCTTTCCTAATGTGTATTTCGACTTGCCGGCGAAACGCTCGCTGATAACGTCGTCGACGGTGGTATGGGGCAGACCTATCATGGGTATCAAGCCACGCAGGTAGAGGTTGTGCTCGCCATACTCCGACAGCATGTCAAGTGCGCGACGACTCATCAAGCGGAAGTCAGCGTGGTTGTAGACACTCTCCACACCCATCGAGTTCTGTAGCTTATAAAAAGCCTGAGCCGTCATTTTCTTCATAAAGGGGTCGGCCTCGCGCGACACCTTCACGCCGTAGACAATGTCGTTGCCGGCCTCCATCTTCTGCACCATCTGGGGGATGCACTCGATGTCGTCTTGCAGGTCGGCATCGAGGGTGATGATGGCGTCAGCCCACGTGCGGACGGTCATCATACCAGCCATGATAGCGTTCTGATGACCCACGTTGTGAGCCAGATTGATGCCGCAGACGAACTTGTTCTCGCGATGCAGTTCGCTGATAATCTCCCACGTACGGTCGCGGCTGCCGTCGTTGACGAACACCATCATCGAGTCTTCACTGATGAGTCCGTCCTTTATCATACGCTCGAAGAGAGCCGTCAGCCGCTCCACACTGTGGCGCAGCACCTCCTCTTCGTTATAACATGGCGATACGGTTGCTAACTTAATCATAATGTCTTTTCCTTTACTTTGCACCCATCTTGTCAACAAACTCGTTGAAAGTCACAAACTCGTGACCGTGTCCCTTGAGCATCTTCACCAGACGGTCCAGCCGGTCGCACATCTGCTGCCCGCTATGGTTCTTAATGATAAAAGGCATCTTGAACTCAGGATGCTCCTTCAGTTCATAGAACTCCCACGGATGGAAATAGGTGACGAAGTAACCGTCGTGCTTTAAAACGCGGCGCGTCATCCAGTGGTAGAGACCTTCGGGCAGGTTGTGCAGTGCCAGCCAGAAAAGCGGGAAACGTATCAGCGGCGTCACCGAGGCCGGTATTTGCATCACGCCGTCTTTCATAAACCATGTACGGGGAGCCGTCAGGTGCATATAGCGGCCAGGGATGAAGGCCGGGTTCAACGATGAGTTATAGCGGTAGCCCACACGCTTGATTTCGGACTCCACTACGGGGAACATTCGCGGCTGGCGATAGCCCGTGACGCTGCGGCCCGTCACCCGCTCCACAATCTCCTTCGAGCGGGCGAAGTCGGTCTCCTTCGGCTGCCAGTGGTCAACGCCGTGACAGGCCACCTCGTGTCCCTCGTCCATGATGCGCTGCATCACCTCGGGAGCGTTCTCCGCAAAATTTCCCGTGCAGAAGAATGTTGCGCGCACGCCATTCTGCTTCAGCACGTCCAGGATACGGTTCGTGCCGACCTTCGAGACGGCCATTCCCTGCTCTAACGAGAAGTCTACGCCGTGCTCGCGAGGCACGTCGAACTCTTCCGTATCAAAACTCAATAGTATCATGCTCATTGACGATTTACGATTTGTCGATTTAACGATTAAGCGATTAAACGATTTACCGATTAAACGATTTTCGTTTTATAATTCCGACTGCAAAATTATATAAAATTTTCAAGAATCAGCAGGATTTAAGAAATATTTCGTACCTTTGCACCCAAATTTTCAAATCGCAAATCATTTAATCGTTTAATCGACAAATCGTAAATAAAACAATAATGATGACAGCAAAAGAGATCCGCGACTCGTTCAAACAGTTCTTCGAGTCGAAACAGCACGCTATTGTGCCGTCAGCACCGATGGTCATCAAAGACGACCCCACGCTGATGTTCACCAATGCAGGTATGAACCAATGGAAGGATATCATTCTCGGCACCCGCGACCCGGAGCCGCGCCGACGAGCCGACACGCAGAAGTGTCTGCGCGTGTCAGGCAAGCATAACGACCTGGAGGAGGTGGGCCACGACACGTACCACCACACGATGTTCGAGATGCTGGGCAACTGGTCGTTCGGTGACTACTTCAAGGAGGGTGCCATCGATATGGCCTGGGAGTACCTGGTAGACGTGCTGAAACTGAACCCCGAGGATCTCTACGTCACCGTCTTCGAGGGCGATGCCTCGGAGGGCCTGGAGCGCGACGACGAGGCTGCCGGCTACTGGCTGAAGCACGTTCCCGCCGACCACATCATCAACGGCAACAAGCACGACAACTTCTGGGAGATGGGCGACACGGGCCCCTGCGGTCCCTGCTCGGAGATCCACGTCGACAGCCGTCCCGCTGAAGAGAAGAAGAACGGCAAGCCCGGCCGTGAGCTGGTGAACCAGGACGACCCGCAGGTCATCGAAATCTGGAACCTCGTCTTCATGCAGTATAACCGTAAGGCTGACGGTTCGCTGGAAAAGCTGTCGATGAACGTCATCGACACGGGTATGGGCTTCGAGCGTCTGGTGCGTATGCTGCAGGGTAAGCACTCTAACTACGACACCGACATCTTCCAGCCCATCATCAAGATGGAGGAGCAGATTACAGGGTTGAAATACGAAGCCCCCCTGTCGTCCCCCGAGGGGGACACAAGTGTCCTGCCGCAAGGTAATGAAGCCCCCTCGGGGGCCGTAGGGGGGGCTGACGACATGGTGTCCATCGCCATGCGCGTCTGCGCCGACCACCTGCGTGCCGTTGCGTTCTCGATTGCCGACGGTCAGCTGCCGTCGAACGCCAAGGCCGGCTACGTCATCCGCCGCATCCTGCGCCGTGCCGTCCGCTACGCCTACACGTTCCTCGGACAGAAAGAGGCTTTCCTCTACAAACTGCTGCCCACACTCGTCGAGGAGATGGGCGACGCCTTCCCCGAACTGAAGGCCCAGCAGACGCTCATCGCCAAGGTGATGAAGGAGGAGGAGGACTCGTTCCTGCGTACCCTCGACAAGGGTATCTCACTGCTCGACAAGGCTATGGAGCAACTGAAGGCTGAGAACAAGACAGAGCTGAGTGGCGAACAAGCTTTCCGCCTCTTCGATACTTACGGCTTCCCCCTCGACCTGACAGAGCTTATCTGCCGCGAGAACGGCTTTACGGTCAACGAGGAGCAGTTCGACGTCGAGATGCAGAAGCAGAAGGAGCGCGCCCGCAATGCCGCCGCCGTCGAGAATAGCGACTGGGTCACAGTGCCCGGCGGTTCTCCCGCCGGGGAACAGGTCTTCGTCGGCTACGACTTCACCGAATACACCTGCCACATCCTGCGCTACCGTAAGGTAACCCAGAAGAAGAACGAGTTCTATGAGCTCGTCCTCGACTACACACCGTTCTACGGCGAGATGGGCGGTCAGGTGGGCGACCAGGGCGTACTCGTCTCTGAGAATGAGACCGTACAGGTCATCGACTCCAAGCGCGAGAACGGCCAAACGGTACACATCGTGAAGCAGCTGCCGAAAGACCCGACGGCTGAGTTCATGGCTTGCGTAGACACCGACAAGCGCGACGCATCGGCTGCCAACCACACGGCAACCCACCTGCTGGACTACGCCCTGAAACAGGTGCTCGGCGACCACGTCGAGCAGAAGGGCTCCTTCGTCAGCCCCGACACGCTGCGCTTCGACTTCTCGCACTTCGAGAAGGTCAGCGACGAGCAGCTGCGCGAGGTGGAGCGCATGGTCAACGACATGATCCGTCAGGACCTGCCCTGCGACGAGCATCGCGACATGCCGATGGAGGAGGCCAAGAAGTTAGGTGCCATAGCACTCTTCGGCGAGAAGTACGGCGACAAGGTGCGCGTCATGCGCTTCGGTCCGTCGTGCGAACTCTGTGGTGGTATCCACGCCACGTCGACCGGCCGCATCGGCTTCTTCAAGATTGTCTCCGAAAGCTCGGTGGCTGCCGGCATCCGCCGTATCGAGGCCAAGACAGGCCGCGAGTGCGAGGAGCTGCTCTACCACATCGAAGACACGCTGAAGGCCATCAAGTCGTTCTTCGTGGGTGCCAAGGATCTGGAAGCCGTCATCCGCAAATATATCGAGGAGCACGACACGATGAAGAAGGAGATAGAGTCGTTCCAGGCTCAGGCCGTGGAGCGCTACGCCAAGCAGCTGGTGGAGAAGGCCCGCGACATCAACGGCGTGAAGGTTGTCACGGCCGTCATGCCGTTGGAGCCTGCCGCTGCCAAGGACTTAGCCTTCAAGATTCGTGCCGCCGTCGAGGGTTCGCTGCTCTGTGTCCTCGGCACGAAGAATGACGAGAAGCCCCAGCTCACCATCATGATGAGCGACGACATGGTCAGCGACCATGGTCTGAACGCCGGACAGATGGTGCGTGAGGCTGCCAAGCTCATTCAGGGCGGCGGCGGCGGACAGCCCCACTTCGCCCAGGCTGGCGGTAAGAATGCCGACGGCCTTAGCGCTGCTGTCGACAAGGTTCTGGAACTGGCAAAACTGTAAATACAGGATAAGAGAAAAGACAACCTAAACAACAAAGGCAACAGTCTGCAGACGCAAGTTGTCTTAGTTGTATAGGTTGTCTTTCTTAATAATATATGGTATATATCGACGAACATATTGACGACTTCGACCTGCAGGCGGCCCTTGCCGAACTGTCGGAACAGCGGCGCCAGCAGGCGTTGCGCTTCAGGTTTGAGCACGGCCAGCGGACGTGTGCCTTAGCCTATCTCCTGCTGAGGAGGGCACTGTACGAGGAATTCGGCATCGATGAACTGCCGCAGTTCGAATACGGTGAGCACGGCAAGCCGCTACTGGTGGGCCATCCCGACATCCACTTCAACCTGAGCCACTGCCGTGAGGCGGTGGCCTGTGTGGTCAGCCGCCATCCCGTAGGCATCGACGTAGAGTCGGTGAGCCATTATAAGGAGTCGGTGGCCCGTTATACGATGAACGACGAGGAACTCGCGATGATTGAGGCGGCCGAGCGGCCCGAGGCGGCATTCATCCGACTGTGGACCATGAAGGAGGCACGGCTGAAACTGACGGGTGAGGGCATCACCGACGACCTGAAGACGGCATTGGCAGACAGTTCCCGCTACCGTTTCACAACAACGGAAAGACTGACACACAACTACATCTACACGGTATGCGAGGAGAAAGAATCATACGATTTGTAAAAGACTGGACATTACCAGTGGCGATGGGAGCGGGAGCGGTGCTGTATCTGCTCTTTGCCTTCACGCCGCAGTTAGACGACATGGCGACGGCAATGGGGCCGTTCTTCGCCACGATTCTCCCGCTGTTTATGTTCCTCATCCTGTTTGTGACGTTCTGCAAGGTGGACTTCCGCCAGCTGCGCCCTGTGGCGTGGCACGGATGGGTGGCACTGTTTCAGGTGCTGTTCATCGGAGTACTGATGGCGCTGATGCTCATGCCGTCGGGCGAACCGTCGGTATCGGGGAAGGTCGTGATGGAGGCACTGCTGATGTGCTGCATATCGCCCTGTGCGACGGCAGCAGCGGTGGTGACGCAGAAACTTGGCGGCTCATTAGAGCAGATGACGACGTACACCTTCCTATCGAACTTCCTGACGGTACTGCTGGCGCCGGTCTGTTTCCCGCTGATAGAGAAGGGCGCCGACATCACGTTCTTAGCGGCGTTCACGAAGATTCTGCACGAGGTGTTCCTGGTGCTGGTCGTGCCGATGCTGCTGGCCTACGTCGTAAAGCACCATCTGAAAGGACTGCACCGCCGTATCGTGGCCGTGCGCGACCTGTCGTACTACCTCTGGGCCTGTTCGCTGATGATTGTGACAGGCACGACGGTGAAGAACATCGTACACGCCGAGGTCTCCGTCTGGCTGCTGGCGGCCATCGCCCTGCTGGGCCTTCTCATCTGCGTCGTACAGTTTGCCGTAGGCCGTTTCATCGGCCATTATTTCGACCATACGCAAGAGGCCGGCCAGGCCTTGGGTCAGAAGAACACCGCCTTTGCCATCTGGCTCTCCTCCGCCTATCTGAACCCGCTCAGTTCGGTAGGCCCCGGCTGCTACATCCTCTGGCAGAACATCGTGAACTCTGTGGAGATTTGGCAGTACAGGAAGAAGGCAACTCCTTAGTTATTCTCAACAATGACTGTAAAGTTTCGCACTTTCAGATGATTTTCCAAGAAAAAAGTTGGATGATTGGAAAATAATCCTTATCTTTGCAGTCAAACAATGAAGAAATCCTGAGTTATTAACTAAAAACCAATTAAGCATTATGGATTACAAGATTATCGACATCGAGGGCGTAGGCGAGGTGTACGCTGAGAAACTCATCGCAGCAGGTATCAACAAGGTCAGCGAACTGTTGGAGAAGTGCGCCGCCCCCAAGGGACGTAAGGAACTGGCTGAGGCTACGGGCATCTCTGAGAAGCTCATCCTGAAGTGGACGAACCACGCCGACCTGTTCCGCATCAACGGCGTTGGTCCGCAGTTTGCCGAGCTGCTTGAGGCCGCTGGCGTCGACACCGTCAAGGAGTTCCGCCACCGCGTGGCTGAGAACCTGCAGCCGAAGCTGGCTGAGGTGAACGAGCAGAAGAACATCTGCAACCGTGTGCCCGTTGTGAGCGAGATTCAGAAGATGATCGACCAGGCCAAGGAGCTTGAGCCGAAAGTCACTTACTAATCCTCTTCCACCTGTGTTCCTGGCCAATTGACCAGGAACAATTTTTCTGTAGCGCGCGTAAAAGCGGTATAGAGCCAGTGCAGATAGTCGCTGTTCAGCATGTCGTCGGTCATATAGCCTTGGTCTATGTAGACGTGCTGCCACTGTCCTCCTTGCGCCTTATGGCAGGTGACGGCGTAGGCAAACTTCACCTGCAGGGCATTATAGTAGCGGTCTTCCTTGACCTTCTTCATGCGGTCGGCTTTCAAGGGAATGTCGGCATAGTCGGCCATGACGCTGGCAAAGAGCTTGTCTTGCTGTTCGCGGGTCAGGGCGGGAGCCTCCGACGTCAGCGTGTCGAGCAGGGTCGTGGCCGTCAGTTCGTAGTCGTCGTAGTCGGGGAATGTCATCGTGATGTCGGCAAAGCGGAATCCATGCATCTCGTGGATATGACGGACACGCTGCACGACGGCCATGTCGCCGTTGGCAATGAAATCCAAACATTGTTCTCGAGGTGCGAGGTGCGAGGTGTGAGGTGCCTCGTGCCTCGATTCCTCTATCCAATAATAGTTGTTCTTCACAATCATCAGGCGGTCGCCGCGACACAGCTCGTCCTCGCGGTCGAGGACGCTGTTGCGGATGCCCTGATTGTAGATGTTGGCACGCTTGTTGCTGCGGGTGATGACGATGGTGTCGTCAACGCCTGCATGACCATAGCTGGTGGCCAGCGACTCTATCAACTCGTCGCCAGGAACAATCCGTATGTCGTCAAAGTTGCGGAGACGAATCTGCGGCATCAGTATTCTCTCTCCTCTCTCCTCTCTCCTCTCTCCTCTAAATTCTCTCCCCTCTCCTCTAATCCTCGTCGCATTAAACAGGATGCCCGACTCCTGCGACTGTCGCAGCACCTCGTTCAGGTCGGCCTCAAAAACGGTCATGCCATAGCAACGCAGCACGGAGGCCTGCAGCGCCGGACTCTCCTGCTCGCCAACGGGCGGCAGCTGGGCACGGTCGCCAATGAGCAACAAACGGCAGTTACGGTCGTTGTAGACGAAACGAATCAGATCGTCGAGCAACAGAGTTTCGCCATTGGCTATCATCGATGCCTCGTCGACGATGAACAGCGTATCGTGAGCGCCATTGAAGTTCAAGTCGAAACCACCCTCCAAGGACTTCTGACGGTAGATACGGCGATGGATGGTGTAGGCCGGACAGCCAGCATAGAGCGAGAACACTTTGGCAGCTCGACCTGTAGGCGCCATCAGCACCAGTTTCTGCTTCAGCGCCATCATACCACGGACGATGGCAGCGGCCAATGTCGTCTTGCCCGTGCCTGCCGACCCGCGCAACACCATGATGGTCTGACTGTCGCGACAGGTCATAAAGTCGGCAAACACGCGTAAGGCAGCCGTCTGCTCTGCTGTCGGCGTCAGGTGAAATGACTGTAAAATACGATATTTTAGCTCGTCGCCTATCATTATTCAGAATAATTTATTAACTTTGCAGCGGCAAAGATAACAAAAAATAAATGATAAACCAAGGAAAAGGGCGGATTATCATCCGCATAGGACAAAACCACCTGTCGTTCTCGACGATTGACCCCATGCAGGCTGAAGTTCCTGTCACCTACGCGCCGTATGTGATGAAGAGCGGTATCTCCGTACCTGCTAATCTGCGTGAGGTGCTCAGCGATGCCGACCTGCGAGAGATGGGTTATAGAAAGGTATTGGCAATGATAGACACACCTGTACTGCTCGTCCCCATCGAGCAGTTCGAGGAGAACAGCATCAGTGTGATGTACAATCAGGCCTTCCCCCGCAAAGGGATGGACATGGTGCTCTACAACGTTCTGTCAGACCTGAACGCCGTCTCTGTCTTTGCCATTAGCAAAGACCTGAACACCGTTCTACACGACAATTTTGCCGACGTCAAGATGATGCCCGTCATGTCGCCCGTCTGGCGCCATCTGCACCAGCGGTCGTTCACGGGCAACCGCAACAAGGTGTACGGCTATCTCCACGACCGCAAGCTCGACATCTTCTCGTTCCAACAGAATCGGTTCAAGTTCTGCAACCAGTTCGAGGCCATACGGCAACAAGACGCCCTTTACTTCCTGCTCTATGTCTGGAAACAGCTGATGCTTGACAACGAGACCGACGAGATGCACTTGGTAGGCTCCTTTGCCGAAATGCCAGAGCTAGTCAACGAATTGCGCCGATATATCCAGAAGGTGTACGTCATCAACCCATCGGCAGAGTTCAACCGAGCACCGGCAACCAATATAAAGGATATGCCTTTCGATTTGATGGCACTGATATCAAAGGGGAGATGAGGATTATCACAGGAAAATACAAGGGGCGGCATTTCGACATTCCCCGCTCGTTCAAGGCCCGTCCGACGACGGACTTTGCCAAGGAGAACATCTTCAACGTGCTGGCAGGCTATATCGATTTCGACGGAGCCACGGCACTCGACCTCTTCTCGGGCACGGGCAGCATCACGCTCGAGCTGTTATCACGCGGCTGCAGCCGAGTGGTCAGCATCGAACAAGACCGTGACCACCACCGCTTCATCTGTGACTGTCTGAAAAAGCTGAATGACAAGCAGGCACTTCCCCTTCGTGCTGACGTATTCCGTTTTCTGAAGTCCTGCCATGAACAATATGACTTCATCTTTGCCGACCCGCCTTACGCTCTGAAGGAGCTGCCACAGATTCCCGACCTTGTTATTGAGAAAAAGCTCCTAAAACCTGACGGCATCTTCGTTTTCGAACATGGCAAGGATTACGACTTCTCGCAGCACCCGTATTTCCGCGAACACCGTGCTTACGGTAGCGTCAATTTCAGCATTTTTACATCAGCGGCGCCAGCATCCGAAGCAGACTCTCCGTCAGTCGAGCCATAAATCGCGGACGGTTGTAGGTGCGCAGATCCTTCATCGGCACTGACTGTGCCACGTCGTCCATAAAGATTTTTTTCATCGCCAACGTCGTCTCACTATCGTAGAAGAATACGTTAGCCTCAAAATTATTCTCAAACGAACGGAAATCGACGTTTGTCGAGCCACAGGTGCTAATGGTGTCGTCGCACACCATCAGTTTGGAGTGCAAGAAGCCCGCCGTATAGAATGCCACATGGATGCCAGCCTTCTGCACCTCACGCAGGTAACTGCGCCCCGCCCACTCCACGACCCACGAGTCGTTCTCCTTGGGCACCAAGACACGGACGTCGACGCCCGCTGCCGCTGCCGTCTTCAACGCAAAGAGTATTGGTTCTGTAGGCAAGAAATAAGGCGTCTCGATATACACATACTGCTTAGCACCTATAATGGTGCGGACATAGCTCCGCATAATCTCTGGCTGCGGCGAGTCGGGACCGCTGGTGACCATTTGCATGGAGCTGAGAGATGAAGAATGAGGGGTGAGAGTCGAAGGATAATACTTACGGTCGTTAATCAGGGTACGGTCAACGAAATACCAGTCAATGAGGAAGGCACGCTGCAGGGCATGAACCTCCGTGCCCGTCACCTTAACCATTGTGTCGCGCCAGGGTTGCGTCTTTGTTCCCTTGACATAACGCAGGGCGATATTCATACCACCGACAAAGCCTACCCTGCCGTCGATGACCACCAACTTACGGTGGTTGCGGTAGTTCACCTTACTGGTGAACGAGGGAAAACGCACGGGCAGGAACGGCACCACCTCGATACCTTCCTCACGCATCCGCTCGAAGAAGCGGTGAGGCACGCGCCAACAGCCTACGTCATCGTAGATGATACGCACCTTTACCCCTTGGCGTACCTTGTCTATCAGAGCGTCAGCCACGAGATTACCCAAAGGGTCGTTCTCGAAGATATACATATTGATATGAATATGGTCTGTGGCCGAGGCTATAGAATGTAACAGAGCGGGAAAGAACTGATAGCCGTCGGTATAGCTCTCGACATGCGATGCCTCGTACGGCACGGCATCGAACATTGAGCGTTTCGACAGTTCGCTGAGTGACCGTTGGCTGACGAGCCGCTTCTTACGGGTGTTGACGCCAAAGAACAGATAGAGGATAAAACCAACGACAGGAACGAACCAGATGACCAGCGCCCATGCCATCGTCTTGGCTGGCTGGCGGTTGTCCATCACCACGTGGATGATGGTCAGCGCAGCGACGACGTAATAGACGGCGGCCAGTATGAGGTTCAGTTCGTGCATACTATTTGAAACCGACGAGTTTATGTGTCTGCAACGAGAGCCGCCAGTGGGGATGCTCCTTGATATACTCCACACACCTATTTATTATACGCGCGTTACGCTCGGCATCGCCCGTGTCGCAGGGTTGGAGATAGAGATGTCGAGGTGCGAGGTGCGAGATGCGAGGTGCGAGATATGCTTCAGGATCAGTATTTTCATCAAACACCACTTTCAGTTCATCAGGTACTCTCTCTCCTCTCTCCTCTCTCCTCTCTCCTCTAAGTTTCGGCGACACCGTCAGCCAGTCGAGGTTCTGTGGCGCCGGGCGGGTGCCGTTGCTCTCCATAGCCACCTCAAAGCCGTGACGATGGAGCAGGTCGACGAACGCCTCGTCCACCTGCAGCGTCGGCTCGCCACCGGTCAGCACGACTAACGGTTTTCGAGGTGCGAGGTGCGAGGTACGAGGTGCGAGATTACTACCTATCGAAGAATCAGCCTCCATGCTATTCTCGTACCTCGCATCTCGCACCTCGTACCTCGAAATTTCAGCAACAATCTCGTCGTCCGTCATTTCGCGGTGCGTGTCGAACTCCGTATCGCAGAACGGACAACGGAGGTTACAACCAGCAAAACGGACGAACACTGCTGCCCGTCCTGTGTTATATCCCTCACCCTGCAGCGAATAGAAGATGTCGTTAATCCTTCTCATACGTAGCAATGTTTCCCTCGCTCTCCTGAACGGTGGCCTTATAGCAGTGGGGCACGCGCTCCACGCACCAGCGGGCCAAGTTTTCGGCCGTCGGATTGAAGGGCAGCACCTCGTTCAGGATGCGGTGGTCCAGCGGTTCCTTGATAAGCCGCTTGATCTCGCTGAAATCAATCACCATACCGTTACGGTCAAGCTTCTCCGAACGGCAGTAAATCATAATCATCCAGTTATGACCGTGTACGCGGGTACACTTGCTCTCATAGTCCAACTCCAGACTATGACAAGCCGAGATTTCTATTTTCTTTTGTACGTAATACATATCCCTATTATTTCATCACATCACTTCCCAACTTCTTAGCTAACGCATCGCGTAGTTCCTGCGTCTCCTTATATTCTTGCATCAGTTTCATGACGTGGTCCATGTCGTTCGACGCCTGACGCATAGCCAACTGTATCTGTTTCAGTCGCTGGCTGACCAAATCCATCCGCAAGTCCATCACCAAATGGACGACCCGCTGACGAAGTGCTCCCTCACGCGGCTCCACAACAAAGCGCCCTCCCAACTGGTGACGATCGACGGCCAACTGCATAGCCGCCTTACTCACTTCAATGTCGGGGTGGTTCATAAAGTAAGACTCTGCCTTGAAGCCCTCATCCCCGCTATGCGCCACAGCCTCGGCCAACATCTGGTTATAGAGCGGGTTCGAGAACTGAATATTGTCTAAACCTAAATCGTAGGCCACATACTGCGCCACGTTGAAATCGATGAACTGACCATCGTCAGTCTCCACGTTTTCGTAGATAATCTCTTCACCGTGACGGACGACCTCGCGGATAAGTAGGGCCTCGACCGTGTTTTCTCGAGATGCGAGGTGCGAGATACGAGGTGCGAGATTACTCTCTGCTGTAGAATCAGCCTCCAAGCTATTTTCGGGCCTCGGTCCTCGGACCTCAGAGCTCGAATGCTCCTCCTCGTTACTCGTTCCTCCTTTCTCCTTACTCTTATCTTCAATATCCTTCTTGATGAAGTTATTCATCGACGTCAGCAACGTCTGTTCCTTCAGTCCGAGACGCGAGGACAGGTCGCTGAGATAGGTTGAGCGCAGGATAGCATCGGGGATGACGGAGATGCTCTTGACAATGCCACTAATAGCTTCAGAGCGCTTCACTGGGTCGCTGACGCCCTCCACAGTCAGATGCGTCTTGAATGAGATGAAGTCTTCCTGATGTTCCTCAATATACCGTTTCAGTTCCTCGGTAGAGTGCTTACGGGCAAAGGAGTCCGGGTCGTCACCATCGGGCAGCAGCAAGACCTTCACGTTCATGCCTTCGGCCAGCAGCATATCCGTACCACGCATAGCAGCGTGAATACCCGCTTCGTCACCGTCGTAGAGCAGGGTGATGTTCTGCGTGAAGCGACGCAGCATCTTGATTTGGTAGATGCTGAGCGCCGTACCAGAGTTGGCCACCACGTTCTCAACACCTGCTTGATGCATAGCGATGACGTCGGTATAGCCTTCGACCATAAACACGCGATCTTCTTTGACGATGGCTTTCTTGGCCTGGTAGATGCCATAGAGCTCGCGTTCCTTATGGTAGATATCGGAGTCAGGCGAGTTGACGTATTTCTGCGCCACCCCCTTCGTCCGTGAGTCGAGCACACGTCCACCGAAAGCCACCACCTTACCGCTGACGTTCAGCCAGGGGAAGATGGCGCGGCCGGAGTAGCGGTCTACAAGTCGCGAATTATCTTTCTCGTTTCTCTCGAAGCACAGTCCCGTCTTCACCAAGAACTCGGCCTTATAACCAGCCTTCTTGGCTGCTAATGCCAGCGCATCACGTTTCTGCGGCGAGTAGCCTAACTGGAACTTCTCGATGATGTCGTCGCGGATGCCACGACTACGGAAATACTGCTTGCCTATCGCGATGCCGTCAGGATCGTTCTTCAGCGTCTGATGGAACCAGTCCTTCGCCCACTCGTTGACGATGAACATCGACTCGCGCTCGTTCTGCTCCTGACGCTCCTCGTCAGTCAGTTCCTTCTCGACAATCTCGATATTGTACTTCTTCGCCAACCACCGCAGTGCCTCGGGATAGGTAATCTGCTCGTGCTCCATCAGGAAACCGGCAGGCGTACCGCCCTTGCCGCAGACGAAACAGTGACAGATGTTCTTGGCGGGCGACACCATAAACGACGGATTGCGGTCGTCGTGGAATGGGCACAGGCCCTTGTAGTTCACGCCACTCTTACGGAGTGTCACGAACTCACTGACCACGTCGACAATCTGCGCCGCATCAAGAATCTTGTCTACTGTCGCCCTGTCAATCATATCATTTGATCATGTTAAACAGCTGATTGTCGCCCCACAGTTGCTGCTCTGGCGAAAACAGGTCTTCATCGTCACGGCTGCCAATCGTCGGATCACTCTGGGCACCGGCGGTTGGTCCTGAGCCTGCCAATATCACCACCTTATCTATCATCACCCACTCTGTGGCGGGCGTCATATACTGCTTTTTCATATCGTATTCCTCCTTATTTTTATTTCACGACCACTTTCTTACCACCAATAATATACAAGCCCTTCGTAGGAGTAGCCACCTGACGGCCCTGTAGATCATAATAATTGTCAATTGTCAATTGTTCATTATCCATTGTCTGAATGCCCGTCGTCTCTCCGTCGTCAGAGCCGATAGCTAACGATGACAGTCCACCGGCACCTTTCGACTTGAAATAAGCACGGAAAGGATTCTCCGTAACGGTCTTGCTCTCGAACTTGTTGCCTGCGGCGTTCAGCACGTAGCCAGTCACCGACTTGCCAGCCAACATACCGATGAACTCGTAATTGGTTTTGCTAACAGTCGTGTTGGCCGTAGCCTTGACTGTGCCACTGCCCTCGAAGGTGATATTCTTGTTCGTCAAATCCCATCCAGCACCATAGCTATTGCCAGGTACGGCAATGATATACGGTGTGTTGGCAGTAAATGCCGTCGCGTAACTGAAGTTAACAGTACCGACACCGTCGCTGTTGAACTGCTTCAGCCAGAAATGCTTGCCAGTATCACTGTCGTTGCGGAACCAGTCGAGGACTTTCGAACCCTGCTTGACGCTCGTCACGTTGAAGGGCACGACGATGGTGCTCCAACCAGCGGTACCTGTTGCTGCCTGTGTAAACTGGCGGGTATAGGTAGCCTTGGTAGCTGTGAAGTCAACGGGCGAATAGAAACCATTGCCGTCGGTCAGCATCAGTGTGGCAGCTGTACCGTTCTGCACCACGTTCTTGCCCGTCAGCCCTGAAGGTACGGAGCTACCGACGAAGTAGAGCGTATTCGGGTTACTGTTCGGTGTCACCGAGGTCACACCATCAGCTTTGCTCAGGTCGACAGCCAAAGCCGTAGAGGGTACAGTAAAGCTGGTTGCATTGTCGATTACCTGCAACGTACCATTAGCGTCGTAATACTCGATAGCCGGATAGTTTTGCAGCGTGACACTACCTCCACTTACGATTGCCTTAATATAGTATTTGTCACTATCTATACACGGACGCCATGTCAACGTGCCCGTCTTACGGCTGACAGCTATCAAACGGTATTCACCATCGGCCAAGCCGTTAGCAAAGTTGAAATAGCCCCTATAACCATTACTATACATTCCTATTTCGTAAGTATTGCTGTCCCACTCATAAATCGTTTTTACAGAAACACCATCCTTATAGACGGCCAATGCCCATTCGAAATTAAGAATCCAACCCGTATAGTTACCCAATGTGTAGTCTACAAGAAGAGGATATGATTTATCTCTGGCTTCAAGTTGCTGTACCGTCAGGCAGGCCTCGTCACTCATGCTGACACCATCATCCTCAGGACTGACGTTCACCAAAGCCACCTGATCAAGACTATAGCCACCGGCAGAGCCACCAGTTCCTTGAGAAGGGGGATTCATTACAGAGAGTTTGAAACTGCCATCGCTCTGGCCTCCCCAGCCCCAGTTGACCCAGAAGAAATCGTCGTGGTCATAGCCGTCGATGATAAAGGCATGACCGCCTGATGGAGAGTCGCCACCGAAGAGAACGGGGCCGTTCGTGCTCAGTTCCGCATAGATGGCATCCACCCAACCGTCGTATGTATAGTCTTCCGCATAGATATTTTTTGCATCGGGATCATAACCAAAATAGTTAATCAGCGCCGTAGTGGCCGATTCGTTGCTGGCAGAAGAGCCACCTGCAGCAGCATGCCTATACTGCATCTGGACACCTGCACCGATATACTCCATCAGACGGGCCACCTGTTCTTTAGCATCGTCAGTGCTTGGGTAAGCTTCAGCGGCAATCTTTGTCCAGTCGATGGTAATAGCCGGTTTGTCAGGCATACTCCCAGTCTGCACACCATTAATATACCACCAAAACTCCGTCAAATCTTCGTATCCGGGGATAACCGGCGTTGTCGTTGATGTAATGCCATGCTTCGTAGCCTGATAGTACATCAGCTGAGCCGTGGCGGTAGCCACACAACCTGTAACAGATTTCAACGTGCCATTATTGGTCATATCTGGGCAATACTTATTATATGGTGTCAACTGGTTCCACTTAGTCGTCAGCAATGGACCAATGGAAGCCTTACTCTTACGCAGACCGCCGCGTGCCTCAGCTACCGGACGGTTCTTGACACCATGCTCTTTCATCCACTGAATCTGGTCAGCATAGCCCTGGAGCCACGACTTGAGGTTCGCGGGCATATTCTCGGCAGTTATCTCGCCCTTCTCGGCATAGCCTAAGACGAGGTCGCCGGTGCAGTCGTCGCCACTGACGATGACAAAACCGTCCTTTTGACCGACGTTAAACACATACAGCTGGTCGGCGGCGAGGCCGTCCTTCAACTGCAACTTGACGGGGTTCATACCACGGGCAGCGGCCACACCGCTACCACGCTCATTGAGGAACTGCAGGGCCTTCTGGCGCGCTGCGTCCTGACCGACGGGGGCTGCTGTCATCACCATACTGACGAGCAGACCGACCAACGTTGAAAGATTTCTTTTCATAATCATTGTGTATTAAATTATTTCTTTAGATATTTTGCTAACTCACTCTTATTCTGACGCAGTCCCTTGGCAAACGACTGGGCGTTCATCTGGGCACCAGCCTTCGACGTGTGGGTATGATCTTTCTTGAAGTACTTCGCGCCGGTCTTCGCCTTGATACGATCTTCGGCAGCCTTGCGCTGTTCCTTATCGCTCATCTCCTTACTACTCAAAGGCTTGCTAAACTTCTTGTCAAGGAAGTCGGCGCTGATGTTGTGAAGATCAATGAACTCCACGCCCGTCTGCTCCACCACCTCGCGATACCACTTGCCATACGAGCCGTCGCGGCGCTCTATCTTACCGCCAGGCCACTCGTTGCGCGGTGTCAGGCTCACCAGGATAGGCGTGGCTCCCTTCTCACGGACGTCGTCGATGAACTTACGGAGATACCAGCCGAAGCTGTAGACCACCTCGTAGGTGCCGTTGTCCATCTTATAGACGTGCAAGGTGTCCTTCGTGCCGGGGATGACGCCACGAGCCTTCGCATCGGTAATGGGGCAGATGTCGTTATGGCCAAACTGAATCGTGACGAAGTCGCCGGGCTGCAACGAGTTGTAGACCTTGTCCCACAGTCCCTCACGCAGGAACGAGCGCGTGGAGCGACCGGCACGGGCAGCATTGAACAGCGTTATCTTCGACTCGTTGAAGACCATGGCAGCCTGCGAGGCCCAGCCCCACATACCGTCGTCATCGTTGTCGGCGTTCTTCACCGTGGAGTCGCCAGTGAAGAAGACGACGGGCTTGCCGGCCTCGCGCTTCACGGGCTTCACCTTCAGCGGCACGTTCTGCATCATAGCCTGCAGGGGGCGCAGTTGCGGGTTCTGACTCTCCCAGAGTCCTTCAGCAGCTGAACGGGCATTCATCTCAGCGCCAAACTTCGACGTATGAATCTTGTCGCCCAAGAAATGGTATTGCTGTTTCCAGCGGCTATAGCTGTCGAGCTTCGCACCAGACCTTTCGTTCAGGTCGACGAAGGGCACGCCCTCTACGGCAGCGATGTAGGCAGCCCATTCCGTCTGGGGCTTGCGCACGATTCTGCCTTTATCGTCGAAGGCGTCGCGCGGTGTCAGCGACATCAAGACGGGATTCGCCCCCTTGGCACGGGTCTCGCTGATATAGCGGCGCAGGTAGTTGCCGTAGGAGTAGACCGTGTCCTGACGCTGTGTACGCTGGTTGAAACCTACATAGCACGTGTCGGGGTCGACACCGGGGATGACGGCACGGGCCCGCTTCGCATCGAAGAACTCGCCGTTGTCGTTATGGCCGATGGAGACGATGACCCAGTCGCCAGGCTTCAGGGCGTCGCGCACTGCCGGCCACAGGTCGGTGTAGAACGTGCGGGTAGACATACCGCCAAGGGCCTGGTTCTCTACCGTTATCCGTTTGGCATCGAAATACTGGTTGGCATAGTAGCCCCAGCCCCACTGTCCGTTGGAGCCGTCGCCACGGGTACCGTTGCGCATCGTGGAGTTGCCCACGAGGAAGAGCACGGGGTTCTGTCCCTGGCGTGTCGTGCCAGGCTTGGGCCTCGACATCAGGGCTTTGGCTATGGAGTCAGGCGTATTGTCCACCACCTTGTTCACATCTTCTATCGGATCGGGGAGATTGTCAAATCCTTGTGCCCCTACGGCTGTCGTCATCGCAGCCATCATTGCTATTGTAAGTAGTCGTTTCATCATTTTGAAGGTTTCTGTGGTGCAAAGATACAATATTTTTTTGAAAAAGCTATGGTATTCTAAAAAAAACATTATCTTTGCACACGAAAATTGATTTAGCCAACGTATGCTGAAACTTTTATTAAAACTTTGGGCAGACCAGAAACGGCGCGACTTCAAGTGGGGCCGTTTCTTGGGCGAGGCTTATTTCTTCCTGCTCTTCCTCTTCCTCAGCTCGGTCATCACCTATGTCATCTACGAAGAGACTGATAGTACAGAAGGAGCAGAGATGGCCTTACCCTTCATCGCCGTAAGCCTCATCATTCCCGATTTCATCAACAAGCTGTTGGTGAAGCACGACGAGACGGTCATGGACCACTATCTGAAGAGCCGTCCCGTGGACGAACGGTCGTGGAACCGCTTCCTATTGGTGAACAACGTGTTCTCCTTCTGGAACTGGTCTATCCCGCTCTTGTTCCTGCCTTTCTGCGTCCTTTTCCTGCCGTGGATGCTTGCGCTGCCAGCCATGCTGCTGCTATTCGCCGTGTCGATGGTGGGCGGTGTGGCTATCACGGCCTTCCGTAGGGCTAAGGGCTGGCCGAACAAATGGCCGGTACCGGTGGCGATGGGCATCTGGTTTGTCATCGCCTGCTTCTACGCGATGTTGCTCACCATCCTGCCGTGGGGGGTACACCTCGTCGGGTTTCTGTTGCTCTGCGCGGGCGGCATAGCCGTTTTCTACGACTACCTCTGCACCCTGCGCCGCTACGAGGAGTCGCAGGCCAAGGCCAGCCGGCTGTTCCTCGGCGCCTCGTCGCTGTTCTCGATGGAATACGTCAGCCTGCTGCGCTCCAAGCGCCTGCGTGTAGCGTCGCTCGTCCTGCCGCTGGTCTTTGTATTCAACTCTTATACGCAGGTTGTCAACGGGCTGAACTTCATGTTCTACCTGATGCTGATGTTTGCCATCTTCGCACCGTCGATGATGCTGGGACAGTGGGTATTCGGCGTCGAGGGCAATTATTTCGACGGGCTGTGGACGAAGCCCGTCAGCATCCTCGAAATCCTGCAGAACAAGTTCTGGTTCTTCGCCCTGCTCAACATCCTGCCGTTAGTGTTTCTGATACCGCTCATCTGGATTGCCGGCCTGTCGCCGTGGATGCTGGTGGCAACATGGCTGTTCACGGCCGGCGCTGCCAACCTGACGTTGATGCCTACGGCACTCATTTCGTCGCGATTGGAGCTGTTCCAGTCGGCTTTCTTCAACTATCAGGGCGCATCGCTCTCCATCAACCTCTACGGCCTCATCGTACTGATTCCGCTGGTGGGCTACAGCCTGTGTGCATGGTTGTTAGAGCCACTCACCGCCACGATAGTGCTCTCGGTGATAGGCGTCGTCGGCATAGCGCTCCACAAGGTGGTCATCGGATGGATAGCACGCCGCTATGAGCAGAAGCGCTACACATGCTTCGAACGTTACAGACAATAAAAAAAGCAAAGAATATGATAATCAATATACAAAACCTCGTCAAACAGTACGGCAAAAACACCGTACTGAACATCCCGGAACTGACCATCGGCTCGGGCGAACTTATAGGACTGGTAGGCAACAACGGAGCTGGCAAGACCACGCTGATGCGACTCATCCTCGACCTCATAGAAGCTACCGAGGGCACCATCGAGGTGGGCGGAATGAGGGTCACTGAGGATGCGAGTTGGAAACAGACTACCGGCTCGTTCATCGACGGCCGCTTCCTCATCGACTTCTACACCCCCGAAGAATACTTCGGATTCATCGCACGTGTCTACGGACTGTCGAAGGACGAACTTGAAGGCCGGCTCGAAACGTATCAGCCACTGATGCACGGTGAGATACTCGGCACACGGAAGTACCTGCGCCAGTTCTCGGAGGGCAATCGTCAGAAGATTGGCATCATCGGTGCCATGCTCGTCAATCCGAAGGTGCTCATCCTCGACGAGCCGTTCAACTACCTCGACCCGTCGTCACAGATGACGGTAGCCAAACTTATCCGCCAGATAAACTTCCAGTTAGGCACTACGGTCATCATCTCCAGCCACAACCTGAACTTCGTCTCAGAGATTTCTTCCCGCATCCTTCTGCTTGAGAAAGGCGTGGTTATCAAAGACCTGGACAACATCGACGGCAGCGCCACACAGGAGTTGGAAGACTATTTCAAGACGGCAGAATAAGAATCTGCCTTTCCTTTATTGCACAAAACGACCGAAATGTGCACGTTTCGGTCGTTTTTGTGCATTTTATTTGGCTGTGTGCGCAAAAAACAGTACCTTTGCACCCGCTTTTGAACAGGAGTACATTGTTTTAGACAGGAGTACAAGAGTACCATGGTTTAGACATGAGGACAGGAGTACAATGTTTTAGACATGAGAACAAGAGTACGATGTTTTAGACAGTAACACATATTTTTATATATTAATTTTTTTATGGCTTTAAAGATTGTTGTGCTGGCCAAGCAAGTGCCAGACACCCGTAATGTGGGTAAGGATGCCATGACGGCAGAAGGTACGGTGAACCGTGCTGCCCTACCCGCCATCTTCAATCCAGAAGATTTGAACGCCTTGGAGCAGGCCCTTCGCCTGAAGGAGCAGAATCCGGGCTCAACAGTAGGAATTCTCACGATGGGTCCTCCACGTGCAGGCGAGATTATCCGTCAAGGACTTTATCGTGGTGCTGACACCGGCTGGCTGCTGACAGACCGTCTCTTTGCCGGTGCCGATACCCTCGCAACCTCTTACGCTCTCGCTACGGCCATCAAGAAGATTGGCGATGTGGACATCGTCATCGGTGGTCGCCAGGCTATCGACGGTGATACCGCTCAGGTAGGTCCTCAGGTGGCTCAGAAGTTAGGTCTTAACCAGGTGACATACGCTGAGGAAGTTCTCAGCGTAAAGGATGGTAAGGCTACCATCAAGCGCGTCATCGACGGTGGTGTGGAGACCGTAGAGGCTCCGCTGCCCGTAGTGATTACCGTGAACGGAAGTGCAGCTCCTTGTCGCCCCCAGAACGCTAAGCTGGTGATGAAGTACAAGCGCGCTACCTGCCCGATGGAGCGTCCTGCCGAAGGCACGCCCTACGACTATCTGTACGACGAGCGCCCTGAGTTGAATCTGAATCAGTGGAGCGTGGCTGATGTTGACGGCGACGTGAACCAGTGTGGTCTGGCCGGTTCGCCTACCAAGGTGAAGGCCATCAAGAACATTGTGTTCCAGGCTAAGGAGTCGAAGACTTTGACGGCTTCTGATGCTGATATCGAGGGAATGATCAAAGAATTGTTGGAAGAGAAAATCATTGGCTAATGAAAGGAGATAAAAGAAGATAAAGGAAGATAGAAGAAGATAGAGGACAATAGTTCTGCACATCTCAATTGCAAAAGTAACGTCTTCTATCTTCGTGGCGAAAGCCACATATCTCCTTCTAACTTCTTCTATCTACATTAAATTAAGAACAATATGAATAACGTATTTGTATATTGCGAGATTGAAGGTACGACCGTACAAGAAGTATCTCAGGAGTTGCTGACCAAAGGTCGCAAACTCGCCAATGAACTGGGAGTAGAACTCCACGCCATTGTGGCCGGTACAGGCATCAAAGGCAAGGTGGAGGACCAGATTCTGCCTTACGGTGTCGACAAGCTGTTTGTCTTCGACGCTCCCGAGCTGTTCCCCTACACCTCGGCTCCCCACACGGATATTCTCGTGAACCTCTTCAAAGAGGAGCAGCCTCAGATTTGCTTGATGGGTGCTACCGTCATCGGCCGCGACCTCGGTCCCCGTGTGTCGTCGTCGCTGACAAGCGGCCTTACCGCTGATTGCACCGAACTGGAGATTGGTCCGTATGAGGACAAGAAAGAGGGCAAGGTCTACGAGAACCTGCTCTACCAGATTCGTCCCGCCTTCGGTGGTAACATCGTGGCTACCATCGTGAACCCCGACCACCGTCCCCAGATGGCTACCGTCCGCTCTGGTGTGATGCAGAAGGCTATCTACGAGGGTGAGTGCCGTAAGGAGGTTGTTTATCCCGAGGTTTCTAAGTACGTTAGCCCCGAGGCTTTCGTTGTGAAGGTGCTCGACCACCACGTAGAGGCTGCCAAGCACAACCTGAAGGGTGCACCTATCGTCGTAGCTGGTGGTTATGGCATGGGCTCGAAGGAGAACTTCGACATGCTGTTCCAGTTGGCCAAGGTGCTACATGGTGAGGTTGGCGGAAGCCGTGCTGCTGTCGATGCAGGCTGGCTCGACCACGACCGTCAGATTGGTCAGACAGGTGTCACTGTTCATCCGAAGGTGTATATCGCCTGCGGTATCTCTGGACAGATTCAGCACATCGCCGGTATGCAGGACTCGGGTATTATCATCAGCGTCAACAGCGATCCCGATGCTCCTATCAACAAGATTGCCGACTACGTGATTGTTGGTACCGTGGAAGAGGTAGTTCCCAAGCTCATCAAGTATTACAAGCAGAACAGTAAATAATTTGGAGTTAAGTAGTTATAGTAGTTAAGTAGTTAAGCCATTACCTCATGACAAACAACTTTCATGGTATAGTTGCATGGCAAAAGGCGCACGAGTTTGTGCTGATGGTTTACAGGGCAACAAAGAACTATCCGGACTTTGAGAAGTTTGGCCTCAGTTCTCAGTTTCAGCGTGCCGCTGTATCCATACCTGCTAATATCGCCGAAGGTTATAAGAAAATGAGTAAAGCCGACAAACTGCGTTTTTATAACATTGCCCAAGGCAGTCTGGAGGAGTGTAGATATTATGTCTTGCTTTCAAAGGATCTTGGTTACATAAATGAAGATAATTACGATCTTCTTTTTGATGCAGTGGAAGAAACCAGCAAGTTATTAAATGGCTATTGCAAAGGCGTCATGACTAATGATTTTAGCAAAACCTTATAGCAGGCATTTGGCTTAACTACTTAACTACTTAACTACCCTCTACAAAAAACAAAAGAATATGGCAAACTATTATAGCGATCATCCTGAGATCGGGTTCTACTTGAACCACCCCCTGATGGCTCGTATTGTCGAGCTGAAAGAAAAGGGTTTCGCTGATGCGAAAGAATATGACTACGCTCCCGTTGACCTGGGCGATGCCATCGAGAACTACAAGCAGATTCTCGACATCACTGGCGACGTGGCTGCCAACATCATCGAGCCTAACTCTGAGAGCGTTGACCTCGAAGGTCCGCACCTTGAGAACGGCCGCATGATCTACGCCTCTAAGACCTACGAGAACCTAGATGCAACCCGCAAGGCTGGCCTCTGGGGTGTTTCGATGCCTCGCCGTTACGGCGGCTTGAACCTGCCCAACGCAGTATTCTCTATGCTCTCTGAGATGATTTCGGCTGCTGATGCCGGTTTCCAGAACATCTGGAGCTTGCAGAGCTGTATCGACACCCTGTATGAGTTCGGTAGCGAGGAGCAGCGCCAGAAGTATATCCCCCGTGTTTGTGCTGGTGAGGGTATGAGTATGGACCTCACGGAGCCCGATGCCGGTTCTGACCTGCAGCGCGTCATGCTGAAGGCCACCTTCGACGAGAAGGAGAACTGCTGGCGTCTGAACGGTGTGAAGCGCTTCATCACCAATGGGGACAGCGACATCCACCTTGTGCTGGCTCGCTCTGAGGAAGGCACAAAGGACGGACGTGGTCTGTCGATGTTCATCTACGACAAGCGTCAGGGTGGTGTCAACGTACGTCACATCGAGCACAAACTTGGCATCCACGGCTCACCCACCTGTGAACTGACCTATAAGAATGCTAAGGCAGAGCTCTGCGGTAGCACCCGTCTAGGACTTATCAAGTATGTGATGGCTCTGATGAACGGTGCCCGTCTGGGTATCGCTGCACAGTCGGTAGGTGTTGAGCAGGAGGCTTACAACGAGGGTCTGGCCTACGCCAAGGAGCGCCAGCAGTTTGGTGAGGCTATCATCAACTTCCCCGCTGTTTACGATATGCTCTCTCGCATGAAGGCCAAGCTCGATGCTGGTCGTTCACTGCTCTATGAGACAGCTTGCTACGTTGACGTTTACAAGTGCCTTGAGGACATCGAGCGCGACCGCAAGCTCACTCCCGAGGAGAAGCAGGAACTGAAGAAGTACCAGCGCTTGGCTGATGCCTTCACGCCGCTGGCCAAGGGTATGAACTCTGAGTACGCCAACCAGAACGCCTACGACGCCATCTCTATCCACGGTGGTTCAGGTTTCATCATGGAGTACAAGAGTCAGCGTCTGTTCCGCGATGCACGTATCTTCTCTATCTACGAGGGTACCACCCAGTTGCAGGTTGTTGCTGCTATCCGCTACATCACCAACGGCACCATGCTGAACAATATCAAGGATATGTTCGCTGCACTTCCTGAGAACGCTGATGCTGCTCTGAAGGCTCGTGTAGAAAAGCTCATCCCCGTTTACGAGGAGGCTCTCGCTGCAGTAAAGGCTCTTGAGAATCAGGATGCACAGGACTTCCTGGCTCGTCGTCTGTACGATATGACTGCCGAACTCGTGATGTCTCTGCTTATCATCCGCGATGCTGCCAAGGCTCCCGAGCTGTTCGCCAAGAGCGCTCAGGTTTATGTCCGCATGACAGAGGAAGATGTCTTTGGTAAGTCTGCTTACATCAAGGCCTTCCGCGTTGAGGACCTTGCGAGCTTCAAGGCTGCAGAGGTAGAGACTGCTGAGTAATGACTGATAAAGAATTGGACGAAAGAGTCAACCGTGCGGTTGATAATTTCATGGCCGGATATGGCTGCTGCCAAAGTGTGGTGGCAGCCTTTTCCGACCTTTATGGTTTAGACGAGACTATGGCCAAGCGCATCGCTGCAGGCTTTGGCGGTGGAGTAGGTCGTATGCGCATGATGTGCGGTGCCGTCTCGGGCATAGTGATGCTTGTGGGTCTTGACTGCGGTCAGACAGAGGGTAGCGATCGCGAGGGCAAATCTGCCTGTTATAAGGTTGTCCAGCAGCTGCTTGAGAAATCGAAGCAGGAGAATGGCAGCCTCATTTGTGCTGAAATCCTTGGCATAAAAGGCCACGATAAGGCTCCAAACAGTTATGTCGCTTCACCCCGCACAGCCGAGTATTATAAGACTCGCCCCTGTGTTGCCAAGGTAGAAAGCGCTGCCCGTATCTTTGCCGACTATCTGAAATCTAAAGATAGTTGACGTCGGCATGACGTTTTGAAAACTGTAATGTCTTACCCTGAAAAACGTTGAATCAAAAACAACGTTTTTCAGGGTAAGACAATATTTGGAAACAAGGGAGAGGAAACCTGTGCTCAGCTAAATGGGAGAAAATCGTACTTTTAGGGTGCGAAATAAAACATTTATCCACATTTGTGGCAGAGAAGGACTATTTTCCACCCCTTTCTGTACGATACTCACCATAGTATAGCTTGCTTTATCCGTACTTTTGCAATCAGAACGAAACAGTAACAAATTACTTAAAGAAAAATGAAACTGAACAACAAATCGAAAACGAAGCGGATGGCACTGGTACTGCTTACTCTGCTTCTGAGTGTGATGAATGCTACTGCTGCCCAGACAACAGTAGCCAGATGGGAGTTTACTACAGGTTACGATGTGGAAAAGAACGGCACTAAGGCTGTCTATACTCCAAACACGTTAGGGTGGTCGCAGATAGCCAATACTAAATGGACTACGCTGCAGCCCTATTTCCTGCCCAACGAGTGTGCGCTGGTGCCTGAGGAGTGCCAGGTTACGCTACACACCAGCGATGGCAAGTGGCAGGTGACGTCGAGTGGCTCTACACCAAACTATCTGTTGCGTCTTAATACTGCCTCCATCGACAAGTTTACTGCCAAGGCCGACTATACAGACGGTTCTAAGCACGACCAGTATTTTGAGGTGTCGATGCCTACCACCAGCCTGAGTCATCTGAAACTGAACTTTGCCATTGGCGACGGCTCCAGTTCATCCACAAAATTCGGCGTGGTCTATTCAACGGATGGAGGCACCACATGGACGATACTGGATGACTACACGTCGGGAGCCCACTGGAATACTTATGTCGATGCCAACTACGACCTGAATGCTGACAATAAAGAGCGACTGATAGTACGCATGCTCATACAGTCGGCTACGAAGACCAGCAACTATAATCTGAAGTATGTAAACATACTGGCAGAAGACACGCAGGCTCCGCGCCTGCAGAGTATTACTCCTGTTAATGGCAGCACTGGTGTGCTGACCACAGGAAAGGTCATTATGCTCTTCAACGAGGGAGTACAATTGGCGTCTGGTGCTACGGCCACGCTGACTAACAACGCCACGGGAAGTAAACAGACTCTTGTGCCTGCAGTAAATATTAATAAGGTGTCGGTAGGATATGATGACCTTGACTTGACCACGTCATATACTCTGACGTTACCTGCTAAGACTCTAAGCGATCTGGCTGGCAATGTCTATCAAGACGATATCACCACTACATTCACTACCGGCGACACTCGTCCTGTACCACCACCTGTGCTCGACAGCCACAACCGGCTGTGGTACCACCGTCCCGCCGGTTACTGGGAAGAGGCGTTGCCCCTTGGCAACGGCCGCCTGGGAGCGATGGTCAGCGGTAGCGTGGCGAAGGACACGCTTCAATTGAACGAGGATACCTTCTGGGGACAGTCGCCCAACAAAAACTACAATGCCAATGCCAAGAACGTGTTGGCACAGGTGCAGCAGCTCATTTTCAATAAGGACTATGCCGCAGCCCAGAAACTGGCTATCCCCAACTGGATGTCGCAAGCCTCACACGGCGCACAGTATCAGGCAGCCGGCTGCGTGCTGCTGGGATTCCCCGGTCACCGCTATGACGACGAGGAGCCCGGACAGACCGAAGGTGCCGTGGACGCACAGGGCTACGTGCGCTCGCTGGACATGAACAATGCCACCGCCGTGACCACCTACGTCGTCAACGGTGTCACCTATACGCGTACCGTATTCACATCGCTCACCGACAATGTGACGCTGATGCGCATCGAGGCCTCCGAGGCCGGACGGCTGGACTTCAACCTCTGCTTTGCAGCCCCCATCAAGACGAACATGGAGAAGATGGGCGTGAACAAGATAACTGCCGACGGCATGCTGGAGGCATCGCTCGTGCCGGGACGCACGCAGTCGGAGAACGTAGACAACAAGCTACAGTGCTACACCTTCATCAAGGTCATCAACGAGGGTGGTACGCAGACCACTACCGGCAAGCAGAACGTGATACAGGGAGGACTGGTGGCCAGCCAGACCGGTGCGCCCACCATCGAGGTGAGTGGAGCCACGGCAGCCACCATCGTCATCTCGTCGGCCACCAACTTCGTCAACTACAACGACATCAGTGCCGACGCTGAGGCCAAGGCACTGGCCTATATGAACAGCTATCTGAACAGCGGGAAGAGCTTTGCTTCGGCACTGGCCGACCACGCTGCCAAATACCGTGAACAGTTCGACCGCGTCAGCCTCGACCTGGGCAGCAACAGCGTCCAGGAGCAGAAGGACACCGAGACACGCATCAAGGAGTTCCGCATGCAGAACGGCGACGACCCGGGTCTGATTGCCAACTACTTCCAGTTTGGCCGCTACCTGCTCATCAGCTCGTCGCAGCCCGGCACACAGCCCGCCAACCTGCAGGGCATCTGGAACCCCAATGCTCGCCAGTATCCGGCTTGGGACTCGAAGTACACATCGAACATCAACGTTGAAATGAACTACTGGCCCGCTGAAGTGGCCAACCTCTCGGAGTGTCACGACCCGTTCATCGACATGGTGAAGGACGTCAGCGTGACTGGTGCCGAGACGGCAGAGAAGATGTATGGCGCACGCGGATGGACGCTGCACCACAATACCGACCTCTGGCGCACCACCGGTGCCGTGGACAACGGCTCTGTAGGTGTGTGGCCGACGTGCAACGCCTGGTTCTGCTCACACCTATGGGAAAAGTACCTCTTCAGCGGTGACAAACAGTATCTGGCCGAAGTCTATCCCGTACTGAAGGGCTGTGCTCAGTTCTTCCAGGACATTCTCGTAGAAGACCCCAACACACACTATAAAGTCGTATGCCCCTCCAACTCGCCCGAAAACCATCCCGGCATCGGCAAATATACCGATGACAACGGCAAGGAGATGAACTGCGCTCTCTTTGGCGGCGTGGCCATGGATAATCAAATGGTCTATGATGTATTGAAGAACACTGCAGAGGCTGCCCGCATCTTAGGAACCGATGCCGAACTGGCCGACCAACTGGATGCGCTGAAGGCGCAACTGACTCCCTATAAGATTGGTAAGTATGGACAGATACAGGAATGGCAGGAGGACTGGGACAAGGAAAACAACTCACACCGTCACCTGTCGCACCTCTGGGGCGCCTACCCAGGCAACCAAGTGTCTCCCTACACGAATCCCACCGTCTATCAGGCCGTACATAAGTCGCTCGTGGGCCGTGGCGATGCTGCCCGTGGCTGGTCGATGGGCTGGAAGGTATGCCAATGGGCCCGTATGCTTGACGGCGACCATGCGCTGACTATCATCAAGAACCAGTTGCGCCTGATGGACCCGAACGCTACTATGAACGATGCCGACGGAGGTACATACGCCAACATGTTCGATGCCCACGCTCCGTTCCAGATTGACGGAAACTTCGGGTGCTGTGCCGGTATCGCTGAGATGCTGTTGCAGAGTCACGCCGGCTTCATTCATCTGCTGCCAGCCCTGCCGAAAGCATGGGCCGATGGCGAGGTGAAGGGACTGCGCGCCCGTGGCGGATTTGAGGTCACCGACATGCAGTGGAAGGACGGCAAGGTGGTCAGCTTGAAGGTGAAGTCGACGCTGGGCGGCAACCTGCGCCTGCGCACCGCTAACGCCCTGAAGACGGCCAACGGCACGGCACTGGCTACAGCCACCGGCGACAACAGCAACCCGCTGATGCAGCCCTACCTGATGCCAGACCCCATCGTGGCTGATCCCTCGAAGATTCCCGCCACTAAATTGCCAGAAACTTACCTGTATGACATTCCCACCACCGTGGGACAGGAAATAGAGCTGATTGACCTTGATGGCACTACTGCCATTCAGGAGGTGTTAAGCGCCGAACAGCAGCGACCCACGACGGATGTCGCCTATGCCCTGGACGGCCGTCGCGTCAGCAACAGCTATAAAGGGCTGGTCGTTGTGGGCGGTCGGAAATACGTTCGCAATTAAGTAAAACATTATAACCAAACTAAATACAATGATGAAAAAACAATTATTGAGAAGCGTCATGGCATCCTTTGCCCTGCTGGCAGGGATGGCGCAGACGCATGCAGAGCAGGTGACGCTGGCGGCGTGGGACTTTGCTAACGATGTGAAGTACACCGCATCGGCTACCGACGGCGGCAAGACGTACTATACCGCCTCAGCCAACACAAAGGAGAACATGGAGTACAGTTTCTCCGCCCAGCAGCCCTTCTTCTATCCTACATCGGGGGCACTGACCAACGGTACGCTGACCATCTGGTCGAGCGACACCAACAAAAAATGGTACATCTCCAACTATAACAACGGTGCCTTGCGCATGTATACTGCATCGCCGAAAGTGATAACAAACCCCACCGATGCCGCCCAGCACTACAATTATGCAGAGGTGGAACTGTCGGCCGCGGGCTACAAGAACCTGCAGTTCTCGTGCCGCATGTCGGGTAACAACAGCAGGACACTGCCCGTCTATGTACTGGTGTCCACCGACGGTGGTGCCACATGGCTGCCATCCAGTACGCTGAACAGTACCGGCAGCAGCTGGAGCAACTTCAACGAGACGAAAGCTGCGCTGGCCGTCGACGGGCAGAGCAGTGTAAAGGTGCGCGCCCTGATAGGCTACGACGCAGGAGCCACTGGCGACATGTATCTGAACAGCTTCAAGGTGACGGGTGAGGCTCTTGGCAGCGATGCCGTCTATGCCCTTTCTGCCACTGCCACACCGGCCGGGGCAGGCTATGTGGCCATGTCGCCTGTAGGCACATCGGCCGTCGCTGGTACGGAGCTGAAGTTTACGGCCAAGAACCTGTCGGGCTACCAGATTAAGGAGTGGCAGGACGGTACTGGCAATACGCTGGCCAAGACGCAAGACTATACGACAACCGTCAGCGGCAATACCACCGTGGCAGCTGTCTTCACCACTATCGAGACCTATACGCTGACAGTCAACAAGGCTGGCGACGGTGCCAAGTGGGGCGAGGTGGTCATGTCGCCGGAACCCATCAACGGCAAGTACGATGCCGGTACGGAGGTGACGCTGACCGTCATTCCCAACAACGTGACCAACTTCCTGACCTGGGAAGACAACAGTGCCGCACTGAGCCGCGTGGTCACCGTCAATGGCAATACGGAGGTGACTGCCACGTTCGATGTCATCCCGTTCATCGTGGCATGGGACTTCAACAACGACAAGAATACGTCGCGCGGCAACCGTGAGGCCGACTATGCCTTTGCCACCGACAACACCGGTGTCATGCTGTTCTATCAGGGAGCCAACTGTGCCGACACCAACTGGGGCAGCGGCAAGGCTTCGTTTGGCGGCAAGGAGCTGTGGGCTGCCCGCCGCTATACCGACTATAGCAAGGAGGAGCAGGTTCCCCGTGCCTTCGTGGCTTCGTTCAGCGTGAAAGACTACGACAAGATCAATATCCACAGTCTTGTGGCAGCCAACAACAGTTGTGTGCGTCAGCGTCAGCTGCTGCAGTTGAGCACTACCAGCAGCACTGAGGGCTTCACCACCCTCAAAACGCTGACCCTTTCTGAAAACCCCAGCAGCGAGTGGGTCAATATGGACTATGAACTGGACACCAAGGCCATCGACGGCATGGTGTACATCCGCTGGATAGAGGATGAGACCAGCGACTTCTTCGACGGCGGCAGCCATTCCGGTACCGAGGGCTTCTATCTGGCCGATGTCATCATCTTTGCCGACCAGACGGCAGCTGACGACACGGAGGCTCCGCAGCTCGTCAGCAGTTCGCCCGCCGAGGGCAGCACCAGTGCTTCGGCCCGTGGCAATATCGTGCTTAGCTTCAACGAGCGTGTCAAGGCCGGAACGGGCACTGTCACGCTGAATGGCGAGACGCTCGCCGGTTCTTTCGGCAGCAAGAGCGTCACATACGCCTACCATGGACTGACCTACGGACAGCAGTACACGCTCAGCATCGGTGCCGATGCCATTACCGACCTCAGCGGCAATGCCTTCCCCGCACGTGACATCACATTCACCGTGATGGAACGTCCGCAGCCCTCAGCCAAAGTGTTTGATGCCGTGGTGGCACAAGACGGCACTGGCGACTACAAGACTGTGCAGGAAGCCATCGACGCGGCTCCCACAGGGCGCATCGCCCCCTGGCTCATCTTCGTCAAGAACGGCACCTACGAAGAACTGGTTACCATTCCTGAGAACAAGCCGTTCATCCACCTCATCGGACAGGACAAGGAGAAGACCGTCATCAGCTACTGGATCAACAACGGTGGTTCCAGCGACATTGGCTGGGATTACTCTACCAACAACCCCAGTTCGAAGACTTACGGCAAGCAGGGTGTGGTACAGGTGAACAGCACTGATTTCTATACTGAGAACATCAGCTATATCGACAGCTACGGTGTTGAGAAGCAAGCCGGTCCTATGGGTCTGGCCATGAGCAGCCGCAACGACCGACAGGCTTTCAACAACTGCCAGTTCCGTTCTTATCAGGACACATGGTATACCGATGTCCGCAACAGCAGTGCCCGTCAGTATGTCAACAACTGTCTCATCGAGGGTGCCGTGGACTTCTACTATGGTGCTGGCGACAACTTCATAGAAAACAGCACCTTCCGTCTGGCCCGTGAAGGCAGCGTCATTGTGGCTCCCAGTCATCAGGCAGGTACCAAGTGGGGTTATGTTATGGTCAACAACGTCATCGACGGTAAGGGCGGTGCCAATAAGCTGGGGCGTGCCTGGCAGAACCAGCCGATGGCTGTATGGATCAACACCACGCTGAAGACTACTATTGCCGCCGAGGGATGGAGCGAGTGGCATATTGCACCGAAGCTCTTTGCCGAGTATAACACCATGGATGCCGACGGACAGCCTGTAGACCTGAACAACCGCCGCACGACCTATAAGGTAGACGACGACAAACTGGCTCCTGGCGAGACCAGCCCCGTCACACGACAGGCGATACTTAGTGCCGAAGAGGCTGCCAGATATACCTACGAGGCTGTCACATCAGGCAATGACGACTGGAACCCGCGCAAGTTCTTTGAGCCTGTAGAAGCACCGGCTGAGGTTGTCTATGCCAACGGAAAACTGACTTGGAAAGCTGTCCCATACGCCATCTGCTATCTGGTGATGGATGCTGAAGGCAACGTGGTGGGAATGACCAAGGATGCTGCGTATGCTATTGCCGAGGCAGGTACTTACACCCTCCGCTCTGTCAATGAGTATGGCAGCTTAGGTGAGAGCACCAATTTTGAAGTGACGGAAGCCATGACGACTGGCATTCAGGCCGAAAAGATCATTCAGGTCCCTTTCGGTGAGACTCAGGTCTATGACCTGCAGGGCCGCAAGATGGCCGACGGCCAGCTGCAGCGCGGCATCTACTTATTGAATGGTAGAAAAATGATTGTCAGGTAACTCCCCTCCTCTCAAGACTTCTGGAACTCGGTAGGTGTCATGCCTGTGAGTTTCTTGAAGCACTTGCTGAAGTATTTGGGATCAGAGAATCCGCTGCGGTAGGCTACGTCTGCAACATAGACGTCAGGCTGCCGCAGCAGTTCTTTTGCCCGTTCGATGCGCTGGTTCAGCAGGTAGTTGTTGGGCGACGTGTTGAAGACGCTCTTCATGCGGGCAAATAGCAGCGTACGGCTTACGGCCATGGCCTCTGCGATATCCTTTACCGAGAGGTCAGAGTCGCTTAGGTGTTCATTTACAAATGCTTTCACACGCTCAGCAAACAAGCGGTCCTCCTCGTTTTCTATCACTTCGACGGGTTCCACCTTTTCCAACGACTCGCTGATGGAGAGCAGTTCCCTGATTCGCTCGCTCATCACCTCTATGCGTTGATTGCTGGTAAGGCGTATATCCTTGATTTCGTCTTGCAGTCGTCGGATGTAGCTGACTACTTTAAGCACGCCCATTACAACCATCGCAAGCAGCAGTCCGTAGAGCATCCATGCCAGGGGTGTCTCGTTGAAGGCGGCTTTTCTGTGGATGGTCAGTGTGCGCTCGTTGTCTGTCCATACTCCGTCGCCGTTAGTAGAGCGCAGGTGCAGTTTAAAGGTGCCTGCAGGAATGTCGGGCAGTGTGATGTGGTTGTCTGTGATGTATGTCCAGTGGTCGTTCATGCCTTCTATGCGATAGGCATAGGTGATGGGCACGTTGCAGTTGTAGTCGAGTGCTGCGAAGCGGATAGTGAGCGTGCGCTCATCTGGCGACAGACTGATGCTTTCAGGTCCTTCGAAGACAATGGGTGGCTTATAGGTACTCTTCTGCAGGTCCTTACTGCTTACGTTGAGCACTCCCTGCGTGGTGCCAAACAACAGATGTCCTTCGGCATTGGCCACAGGCTTAGTATCGAGTAGTTTGAAGTCGTCGCCCAGTGTCCCTCTGATATAATTGGTGAAGATAGTGTCGCGCAGTGAGATGCGGCAAATGGATGCCTGCGACACCACATAGAGTGCATCGCCAGGAACGTTAAGCAGACTATGACACATGTCTGAGGGCAGTCCTTGGTCGGTAGTGAATGTGGTGAATCGGGTATTGTCGTCCTCCAGGTCTTGCTCATCTGCCAGGCATATTCCTCCACCACTGGTGGCTATGGCCACAGTATTGGCATCGGTAGGCTCTAAGTCGAGCACTCCGTTGTTGCTGAGCGATGTGGCATCGTCGGCATGCCGGTAGTGATGGCGGAATACCATCTTCTCTGGCTCTTTGTCAAGCTTGCAAGTGTATAGTCCGTACTGCGTACCTACTACAAGCACCTGTTGTGGTGTGATGTATATGCAGCGAGCCTTGTTGCTGTTCTCGTCAGAAGGCCATCCTTTCAGCTTGTTGCCGCGGTGTATGAAGATATCGCGCTGAGCATGCAGGTCATACATGTTCAGTCCGCCGTTGTAGGTGGCTATCCACAGCCTGCCCTGCTTGTCTTCTGCTATATCGTAGATGCTGTTGCAGTTGAGGCTGTAGGGGTTTGCATCGTCATGCACGAAATGCTTCACGGCATAGCTGCTGCCGTCAGTCTTGGGTTTCAGGCGCGTCAGTCCATCGGGTTTTGCTCCCAGCCAGATGTTGCCTTGCGAGTCTTCGAAAATGCAATAAACTTTATGTCCGAATATGGCTGGAGTGTCTGACAATCTGCCGTCTGCAGTGAGATACGAGTCGCCCACACGCAGGTAGCCGTTCTTGTCGGCAACCCAAATGCGACTTTTCTTGTCGGCATACAGTCCGTGTACCTCCTGTTCTGCCACATCTGCCGACTTCACGGGGCGAAGAGGCTTGCTGCCAAACCAGATGCGGTATAGTCCGCTGTGTGTGTCAACCCAGATGCCTCCCTGACGGTCAACCAGCATGACACATGAATAAACGTCGGCAAATTCTGGGAGGCTCTTCACCTTGGCCTCTGTTACGGCATCGGGCTTGAAGGGGCGCGGATGACGACTATAGTCGCCGCTTGACTTCTCAAAGCGTTCTGACTGTCGGTTAAACACGAAGGTCATGCTGTCTGTAGTGGTACACTCCAGATTGTGATCAGGCAGTTCGCGAATGCTGGTAATGCGGTTGGTGCGCAACGGACTTCTGTCGCCGGGCCTCATGCGGTAGTTCTTGAATTGGTATCCGTCGTAACGGCAGAGTCCGTTCCATGTGCCTATCCACACGTATCCGTAGCCGTCTTGTATGGCAAACGATACAATGTCGTGACTGAAGCCGTCGGCCTCGCCAAAATGTTTAACATGTACGTCGTTGGATTGCGACCGGGCAGGCAGCAGACATGAGATGGTGATGAGTATCAGCAGTAGTCGTTTCATACTGGCTCCTTGATTTCCTGTCCGCGACAGAAGCGGTGGGTTATCTGGCGGTCGTCGCCCACGTAGATGAATCGCTCCAGACGGTGCAGTAGTGAGTATTCATCAGGATAGAGCACAGAATCGTCGATGACCAGTGCGTCGAAATCGTAGCCAGGCTCGAAACTGCCGACACGACCGAAGAAGCTACCCGCCGACTTCGTGGCTATCCAGAACGTCTCCGACAGCGTGAGGAACGGCTTGCTATGGTCGTGCTGGTAGTGCATCTTGCTAACCTGGATGGCATATACGAGCATACGGAACATGTTCAGGTCGTGACCGCCGCTGATGTCGCTGCCCAAGCCCACGCGCAGTCCCTCGTCGAGGAACGTGCGGAGGGGAGCCATACCCGACGACAGATTGAAATTCGACGTGGGACAGTGGGCCACCATAACGCCATTGCGCTTCATCATATCCAGCTCCTCGCCCGACGTCCACACACAGTGGGCCATGATAGTGGGTGTCTGCCCAAAGAGTCCGTAGCGGTTGTAGGCATCGCCATAGCACGTGCTCTCCTTCTCAAGATCCTGTACCCAAGCTATCTCTGACATATTCTCCGACAGATGCGACTGCACCGGCAACTGGTACGTATTAGCCAGCCGGCCACAGGCCTTCAGTAGCTCCGGCGTACACGACGGTACGAAGCGTGGCGTGATGATGGGGCGCACCAGGGCGTCGGGCTGGTTAAACTCGGCTATCAGCTGCTCGTTGCCCGCGACGGCCTCCTCCACGTCTTCGCAGAGATTGTCAGGACAATTGCGGTTCATGGCCACCTTACCCACCAGCGCTCCCATGCCAGCCTCCTGATAGAGCTGCATCAGCAGACGCGTGCTCTCCGTATGGACGGTGCCGAAGACACACGAGCGCATCGTGCCGAAGAGCCACTGGGTATGCAGGAAGCGGCGGTACATTCGCTCGGCGTAACGCACGTCAGCATACTTCGCCTCCTCGGGGAAGGTGTACTGCTGCAGCCACGGCAGCAGTTCCAAATCCATGGCCACACCCTGATTATGTACCTGCGGGGCGTGAACGTGCATATCGTTCATCGCCGGGATGAGCAGACTGTTGCCGAAATCAGTCACCTCTGCACCCTCGCAATCCAGTTCCGACAGGTCGTTAGAGACACCTATCACACGACCATCTTCCACGGCGATATAGCCGTTCTCGAACACCTCAAACCTGTCTTTCTCTTTCGTAAAGAGAATATGTGCTTTATATACCTTTCTCATAGAATGCAAAATTACAAAAAAAAGGCGAAAGTGCAAGCATTTCAGCATATTTTTTGAATTGTACAGTCGAAAGTGATACGCTCGCGCGCGTAATTATGGATAGGTAAGCGGAAAACATCCCGCCCACGTCGCCCATCCCACCCGTAGCATAGGAGCGACATGGGCGACATGGGTGGGATGTTTTCCCATTAAGACTACCATATATATAGACAAGACAAAATGAGAATCACAGACAAAGTGAGAGAATGTCGAGATACGAGGTGTCTATATTCGAGATACGAGGTACGAGGTGCGAGGTACGAGGTATGTAAACGTAACGGCCTCTCGTGAAAAAAAATAAGCCGCTCGTAAAAAAATATAAGCCGCTCGTAAAAACGTCACGGCCGCTCGTGAAAACGTCACGGCCGCTCGTACTGTGGGTACGAGCCAGACTGTTAATATATCATAAAAGACAAGAAGACAATAGCTGTTATTTAATATTTATTCCTATTTTTGCAAATAACAACGTAAATTTACAAGAGTATTAAACACAAAAATTATGAAACACCAATCACGGAAGTCATCTGGCTACAGCAACAGACGCAGCTTCTGGCAGGAAGTGACACGTCAGTGACAGCGACAATCGGCGATTTCCAAGAAGAGGATTGGACTCCGAATCCGTCCTCACGCACTACGGACTTCCCAGACGAATTCAACAGCCTTCTCGGCTTTTAATTTTTCAAACTAAAAACTCAGAAAACTATGAAAGCTACTAATATTTTCAAGGCTGCGGCATACGTGCTTGCCCTGCCAACCATGCTGCTCACTACAGCTTGTAGCAGCGATGAAGTTCAAAATATCGAACAGGTTCCAGAATCCTTCCGGGGCTATGTGAGGCATGTAACCGTCAATGCCACCCGTGGTGATGGCGACGCAACGCGCGCCTACTACAACGGGAAAAACATCTGTTTTTCCGAGGGCGACCAGATTTTCTTTGGTGGCGACCATGGCGAAGCTGGTCACTATGCTATGCTGGTGGACTATAAGAGTGCGAACACCTTTGAAGGCGATCTGTACTCAGAGAATTACTACACGGGATCCCTATCCGACTTGCTCGCAACAGGATGCAATAGCAGAAATTATGCTGTATATATTCCTGCAGGCCACGAGTCTTTTGGCTATATGACGATTATTAACAAGAACACTTGTTATATGAATGTGTCCCATGACAACCACCGTGCTTTTGCACCCACCAAGAAGATTGCCGTTGAACAGTTCTTTGACGAGTTTGCCGGTCATTATGACAACACTAAAGGTTTTCAGTTTGAGGCTACAAACGGTGTCATCTGCTTCACACTCAACGGACTGGAACAAGAGAAGACATATAACTTTACGTTCCGTAGCAAGAAAGATAATCAAATATTTGACATTTCAGGCACCTCAACCTCCGACAATACCGGCACAGTCACATTTGCTGTAGGTACTACCACTTCAAACTTAACCACCCGATATTCCGTCATCATCGATGATGGTGGTAAATATATGGATATCGACTTAGGGAATAAGGCTATTTATGCCAACCACATCGTCACTGTAACACCTATTAGCGTCACACCCAAGGTGGTCGTTAACCTCTCAGGGCTATCAGCAGGAACTTACACTGCCAATCATGGTATCATACTGACAGGCACACTGCCTGCAGAGACTAATATCCAGATTGCCGACGGTGCCAGTGTGGTTTTGAGGGATGCTATCATTAACACAGGTATCACCTGCGTCGGCGATGGCACAATCATTCTGGAGGGCGAGAACACTGTTCAGGGTACAGGAGCAGGTATCCAAGCTGGCCCTTCAGGCAAGACACTCACCATCAAGGGTAATGGCCAGCTTACCGTTCAGGGCGCAGCCAACTGCGCTGCTATTGGTACAGGGAACGGTGGTACCTGTGGCGACATCAGCATCGAGGGCGGAACCATCATTGCCACGGGAGGCACTGATGCAGCAGCCATCGGCACTGGCACGGGTGGCACCTGCGGAAAGATCTATATCGACGGTAGTTCAGTTGACGCTACCGGTACCGGCTATGGTGCCGCTATTGGTACGGGCAATAATGGTATCTGCGGCAAAATTGTTATCATGAAAGAGCATACCAGCATCTTTGCCAAGAAAGGCATTTCTGCTACTCACAGCATCGGCAAGGGTTCCGAATACAGCTTTATTGGTGATGTGACCATCGGCGGTGTCACTGGTGCCATTACCGACAGTCCATACGTCTATCCTGAGACACATGTCGAAACATGGACTTTCTACGATGTCAACTCATTCGACCTGGCTGCAAACAAAGATTACCACGCCCTGACCAACGGCAGCACGCTGAGGTCAACTGGTGTCTCTGGTGGAACAGTAGTCGACGGTCACATGATGGGCAAGTTCTACTTTATAGCGCCGTATAACAGAAAATACGCGAACATCACCATCAAGGGCACATGCAATAGCGTGTCAGGCACAGGCTGGACTAAGACAGAGCCAGGTGCCGTATGGAGTGGCACTCCCGCCCAGTATGTACACGTTGACTGCGACATCGAGAATGTGACACAAATCGTCTTAACATTCCAATAACAATGAAATAACTTGAAAGAGAGAGACTATGCGTGCGCACGCATAGTCCCTCTCTTACGTTAGGAAGAAACAAAACGATTAATCCCAAAATCCTTCATATAGCCTTACATCTATGTAATCTTAAAGCTAAAATACAGTAATAACACATCAATATTGAATGTTTATGGCTACAAAAGTAAGAATTATTCTCCAATCATCCAAACTTTTCGGAAATGCTCGAAACCTACGGGGTTGATTTTCCTCCAGATCTGATAGACGAATTGATTTGCAAGATTAACGAGATAGACAGAGAACTGAAAAAGAAATAGTAACCCGTCCTCTCCCAGAGAGGACATAATAGTTATTGTTATGAAAGACGTACAGGAACTGATGGCAAACGAGCAACTGAGAGCCGACTTTGACAGATGGATAAATGCCACTGACGAAGAACGCATCGTATTGGCTGCCGAGAACGACGCACGCTACAAGGCAATGGACGCCGAACAGAAAGAGAAATTCCGTCAGGCTGTGATGGAAACGATAAATAACGTCTATGACGACGTGGCAGAGATGAAGGCCGAGGAAGAGACGGAACTTCTTAGGCAGCGGGTGGAAGGCTTGTCGGAGGCATTGTCTCTCAAGTATATCGCTAAGAATTATTTCGACAAGTCCAGCGCATGGCTCTACCAACGGCTGAATGGAAATGTGGTAAACGGAAAGAAGATGTTCTTCAACATGAAGGAGATTGCCCAATTCAAGGCCGCACTGAATGATCTAAGTGCACAATTATCGGCTGCAGCAGCCTGATGAAGCGATGATGACAAACGAAGAATTGGAAGAGCGGGTAGCCCGCGCCGTCGACAACTTCATGCAGGGCTACGGCTGCTGCCAGAGTGTGGTGGCGGCGTTTGCCGACCTCTACGGAATGGACGATACACTGGCCAAGAAGATTGCTGCCGGTTTCGGCGGCGGTGTAGGCAGGATGCGGATGATGTGCGGTGCCGTCTCGGGCATCGTCATGCTCGTGGGCCTGGACTGCGGCCAGACGGAAGGGTCAGACCGCGAGGGGAAGTCGGCCTGCTACAAGGTAGTGCAAGACTTATTAGCGAAGTCGAAGGAGGAGAACGGCAGCCTCATCTGTGCCGAGATTCTCGGCATCAAAGGCTACGAGAAGGCGCAGTCAAGCTATGTAGCCTCAGCCCGCACCGCCGAGTACTACAAGACCCGCCCCTGTGCGGCCAAGGTGGAGAGTGCCGCCCGCATCTTCGCCGAATACCTGAAAGCTAAAGGCTAAACGTCTCGTTTAGCACCCGTTCGACCACCTGCGGGAAATACTCCATTTCCAGCAGATGTTCTTTCTGTGCTATATCATCGGCAGTATCATCGGGCGAGAGGGTGCAACGGTACTGGGCGATAATCTCACCACCGTCGCAGACGGGCGTCACCCAATGGACGGTCATGCCTGTCTCCGTCTCGCCGGCAGCCTTGACAGCCTCGTGTACATGGTGTCCCCACATACCCTTGCCACCATACTTCGGCAACAGTGCCGGGTGGAGGTTGACGATACGACGCGGATAGGCGTCAATCAGGAAATCGGGCACCAGCGGCAGGAAGCCTGCCAGTACGATAAACTGGATGCCATACTGACGCAGCAGGGGCATCATCACCTCAGCATCGTTCAGTTCGGCCTTCGTGACGACGGCCGTCGGAACCCCCAGGTTTCTAGCACGCACCAGCGCATAGGCGTCAGGTTTGTTACTCACCACAAGGGCACAGTTCACGCGGTCGGAACCGCTGAAATAGCGTATCAGATTCTCGCAGTTGCTACCACTGCCCGATACGAAAATAGCTATATTAGTCATTTCTTCTTGTGTATTTCTTCTAACAATTTCTCTACCAGCCGCGGCACACCGTAGTCGGCCACATCCTCCTCACGCACCCAGAGATAGCCGTCAGGCAACGTAGGCCGTTCGTCGGCTTCAAGCAGGTAGAAGTCGGCATAGATGATGCGGTGGGTGAGGACGTGCTTGACGTTCTTTTTTAGAGGAGAGAGGAGAGAGGAGAGAGGAGAGGGGAAAGAGGAAAGAGGAGAGAGATTACTTCCCTCCACGCACAACGGCTCATACAGGCCCTGCCAGATGTCACCGGCGGGACGACGGTGGATGGCGGTCATACCCTGACACCTTATATATACATACGTGAGGCGGCGTTCCTTCACTTTAAGTGTCCGCCGTTTCACCGGCAGTTCACAGATGCGCCCCTCGCGGAAGGCGGCACAGGTTTCCTGCAACGGACAAGTGTCACAGTCGGGACTTTGCGGCGTACACTGTGTGGCACCGAAGTCCATAATGGCCTGGTTATAGGCGGAAGCCTCAGCCTCAGGCAGCAGGCTCTGGGCAAGGGCGGCAAACTCGTGCTTGCCTTCCGTCGTGTTGATGGGAGTGGCGATGCCGAAGTGGCGGGCGAGGACGCGGTAGACGTTGCCGTCGACGACGGCGGCGGGCAGGCCGAAGGCGAAAGAGCCGATGGCCGCGGCGGTGTAGTCGCCAACGCCTTTGAGCTGGCGGAGGCCTTCTATCGTGGTGGGGAAAACGCCACGGGCGAGGACTTGCTTGGCGGCGGCATGGAGGTTGCGGGCGCGACTGTAGTAGCCGAGGCCCTGCCACTGGCGCAGCACCTCGTCCTCAGTGGCGGCAGCAAGGTCGGCAACGGTGGGCCAGCGGCGCATGAAGCGCAGCCAGTAGTCCCAGCCCTGCTTGACCTGCGTCTGCTGAAGGATGATTTCGGAGAGCCAGATGGCATACGGGTCACGCGTCTGCCGCCACGGCAGGTCGCGACCGTTCTCACGGAACCATTTCAGGAGGGTTAGTGCAAAACCACTCATAGGACTTATGGGACTTATAGGACTTATGAGACTTATACCTACAATTTCCCCTGATCCCCCAGGTAGCTGTCCTTGAAACCTAAGAAGTAGAGGACGCCGTCGAGGCCGATGGTGTTGATGCTCTGCTTGGCATTGGCCACGACACGGGGCTTGGCGTGGAAGGCGATGCCCAAGCCGGCCTCCGAAATCATCGGCAGGTCGTTGGCACCGTCGCCCACGGCGATGGTCTGGGCAAGGTTCACCTTCTCCACTTGCGCGATGAGCTTCAGCAGTTCGGCCTTGCGGTGGCCGTCGACGACCTCGCCGACATAGCGGCCCGTCAGCTTGCCGTCATCGCCTATCTCCAGCTCGTTGGCGTAGACGTAGTCGATGCCATAGCGACGCTGCAGGTACTCGCCGAAGTAAGTAAAACCACCGCTGAGGATGGCTATCTTATAGCCGCAGCGCTTGAGGATGGTCATCAGACGGTCGGCACCCTCGGTGATGGGCAGGTGTTCGGCAATATCCTGCATGACGCTGACGTCGAGTCCCTTCAGCAGGGCGACGCGGCGTGTGAAACTCTCCTTGAAGTCTATCTCTCCACGCATGGCACTCTCTGTGATAGCCCTCACCTGGTCGCCAACGCCGTTGCGCTCGGCCAGTTCGTCGATACACTCCGTCTGGATGAGCGTAGAGTCCATATCGAAACAGATAAGACGGCGCATACGCCGGAACATATCGTCGCGCTGGAAGGAGAAGTCTACCTCCATCTCCGACGAGAGCCTCATCAGCTGGCGCTGCATTTCCTGACGGTCCTGCGGCTCACCGCGCAGCGAGAACTCGATGCAGGCACGGACGTGCTTGGCCGGGTTCTTGATGCTCTTGCGGCCTGTCATACGGCGGATGGCGTCGATATTAAAGCCCTGGTCGGCAATGATGCGGGTGGCACCCTCTATCTGGCGCGCCTCCAGTTCACGACCCATGACCATCAGGATGTAGCGGTTCTTGCCCTGATGGCCCACCCAGTCCTCGTACTCGTCGTCGGTGATAGGCGAGAAGCCGATGTTCACACCTAACTCCGTAGCCTTGAACAGCAGCTCTTTCATCACCTGTCCGGAGTGTGTCTCGTCCATACGGATGAGGATGCCCAGCGACAGCGTGGAGTGGATGTCTGCCTGGCCGATGTCCAGGATTTGTGCATCGTAACGGGCCAAGATGGCCATGACGGAGGCCGTCAGCCCCGGGCGGTCCTGCCCGGTGATGCGGACGAGTATCTGCTCTTCTTTCATATTGTTTGTCGTTATGTCGTTATACCGTTATTTCGTTATCACGTTATGCCGCTGTTTCGTTATGCCGCTGTTTCGTTTTCACTCGCTGCACATCGCCACGCAAAGCTGGTCCTGCAGCCCGCGGCCGTCGCTCATGCGGCTGACGCCCTGGTTGATGATGGCGAAGCACAGCTCGTGGCCGTTGGGTGCCGTACAGAAGCCGGCCAGACTGGAGATGCCTGACACGGAGCCGGTCTTGGCGTGGACGTTGCGCTCGGCCACCGTGTTCTTCATGCGACCCTTCAGCGTACCGTCGACACCGGCCACAGGCAGCACGATGTTCAGCTGACGGAAGAGACCGGCATGTTGCCACACATAGCGCAGCATAGCGACCTCTAACTCAGCTGACACATAATTATAGAGCGACAGGCCCGAGCCGTCGGCAACACGGTAGTCGCCAGGCTGCAGGCCCACCTTCTGAATCATCTGACGCACCTGCGAGGCGGCTGTCTTACCTGTGGCCGACTTGTTGCCGTTAGTACGCCCCAAATGGTAGAAGAGCGACTCGGCATAGAGGTTATCGCTCTCTTTCATCATGCGCACTAACACCTCGCCGACACTGTGGCTGCGAGTGGTTATCAGCCGGCGCGACGAGAGCGGGGCACGGTAAGACGTTTCGATGATGACAACACCGTCGCGCTGCAGTTCACGGGTCAGCTGTTCCACGAAACAGTCCTTGCCGTCGTAGAGCAGCGGCGTCAGCACGGGATTGTCGTCGTCCCAGCACCAGCCCTCGCCTAAGCGGTCATCGTCCTTGAACGACAGGTCTACCAGGATGCTGCCACAGATGGTGTCGATACCTAAGTGGCGCATCTTGTTGACAAAGGCTATCATATCGCTGCGGTCGAACATCGGGTCCATGCCGCCAACGACGTACAAGTTGCCGCGTAACGTTCCTCCGCTGATTGTGCCTGTATTGTAGATGGACGTCGTCAGCTGATAGTCGCTGCCCAGACGGTCGAGGGCTGCAACGGCCGTCACCACCTTCATCGTCGATGCCGGACGCAGGCGCTGGCGGTGACCAAAGGTATAGAGTGTGGAGTCTGCCGTCAGGTCGTAGACCATCAGCCCCAGCTGTGTCGTCTCGAGCAGGGGTGTCGTCAGTATCGTGTCAATACGGGCCTGCAGACTCTGAGGCCAGGGCAGGCTGCCAGCCAAAGGGATGTCTGTCTGCGCCATCAGGGGCAGCGTCAGACAGGCATATAGAAATATAAACAGTTTTTTCTTCATTTCGACTGCAAAGTTAAAAAATAATGCTGACATACGGAAACGATTTTGGAAGATTAACGCTGTGCGCCCTACAAATAAAAGCATTTCAAGGGAAAAGCCTCAAAAAAACACCAGCAACTCCTTGCGCGCGTACGCGAAGGAGTCGGACAGTCCCGTGAATTTGTTAAATTATCGTTATTTTCAGCGGAAACATAAAGAAAATACCAAGTTTCCGCTGATTATACGAACATTTTTACTATATTTGCAGCGGATTTTGATTTACAATCATAAAAAACATGATAATAGGACGCGAAAAAGAACAGCATGAACTACTGAGTCTTCTCGAAAAGGAGGAGTCGCAGTTTTGTGCCGTCTATGGACGCCGCCGTGTTGGCAAGACGTATCTCATCCGCGAGACATTTAACTATCAGTTCTGCTTCCAGCACACAGGTGTGGCCAAAGGAACACTTCGTCAGCAATTGACGGCTTTCCGCAACTCCCTGATGGCGGCAGGCATGAGGTGCGCCATACCTAAAAACTGGATTGAAGCCTTTGAATTGCTGAAACAGCTCATTAATGATGCCCCGGCAGGCAAAAAGGTTCTCTTCATAGACGAACTCCCTTGGATGGACACGCCCAAGGGTAATCTGATAGGCGCCCTTGAGAGCTTCTGGAACGGATGGGCCACAGCACGCAAGGAGAAGGACATTGTGCTGATAGTATGCGGTAGTGCCACTTCATGGATTAGCCAGAAACTCCTGAAGGACAAGGGAGGACTTCGCGGAAGACTGACCTTGCGTATAAAGCTTGTTCCATTCAACCTCCGCGAGTGTGAACTCTTTGCCAAGGGAGCCAACCTTGCCTTTGGCCGTAAGGACGTATTGGAACTATACATGATTCTTGGTGGCATACCCTACTACTGGAGCTTCCTGAAGAAAGGACTGAGTGTAGCGCAGAATGTCGACCAACTGTTCTTCACGGAAACGGCCCAGCTGCGAGACGAGTTTGAGGCTCTTTATGCCACGCTGTTCAAACGGCCGGAGAACTATCTCAAGGTTATCGACTGCCTGAGTAACGGCAGACGTTCCGGCCTGACAAGGGATGAAATACTAAAAGACAGTAAACTCTCGGACGGAGGCACATTCTCAACCATCCTGGAAGAACTGGAAGAGAGCGGATTCATCCGCCGTTTCGCCTCTGCCGACACTGCGGAGATAAACGCACTGTATCAGCTGATTGACAACTATACGCTGTTCTATTATCTCTGCATCAGGAAAAACGCTTTCAGCGATGAGCATTATTGGCTGAACACCTGCACGTCGGCAGCCCATAACACATGGAAGGGGCACGCCTTTGAGCGTGTCTGTCTCCAGCATGTTCCGCAGATTAAGGCAGCCCTTGGTATTTCTGGCGTACAGACAAACGTATGTTCATGGTTCGTCCGCGGCACAAAGGAGCGGCAAGGAGCACAGATAGACTTGGTCATGCAACGGGCTGACGGCTTTACGGACATCTGCGAGATGAAACACTCCGTAAACACCTTCGACATTGACAATGACTACGCTAAGGACTTGCAATACAAGCTTGATGCATACCGAGAGCTTTCGAAAGACAAACGCACCCTTCACCTTGTCATGGTAACAACAAACGGCGTTGCCCACAACAAATACTATAATATGGTACAGAAGGAGATAAACATGGATGAGCTGTTTACCTGAAGACTGAACCGTTCTTTGGAAATTGGATGTATGACCATAACCACCGTCATCAGCAATTTATCAGCCGAAAGTTTTGTGCTTTCGGCTTTTTTCAATAACTTTGCAGCGTCAAAACCAAATTTTATGGTCTACAAATACGATTTCCTGATTATCGGTGCCGGCGTTGCCGGCATGAGTTACGCCCTGAAGGTGGCCCGTGCAGGCCGCAAGGTATGCATCATCTGTAAGACATCGCTCGACGAGGCAAACACGTCGTTTGCACAGGGCGGCGTCGCCAGTGTGACGAACTTGGAACTGGACAACTTCCAGAAACATATTGACGACACGATGGTGGCCGGCGACTACATCAGCGACCCACAGGCCGTGGAGCAGGTGGTGCGCATGGCACCCGAACAGATTAAGGAGCTTGTACAATGGGGTGTGAACTTCGACCGCAAGGAGGACGGCACGTTCGACCTGCACCGCGAGGGCGGCCACTCGGAGTTCCGCATCCTGCACCACGCCGACGATACCGGTGCAGAGATTCAACGCGGACTGATGGAGGCCGTGCGTAACAACCCGAACATCATCGTCAAGGAGAACCATTTTGCCGTGGAGATTATCACCCAGCACCACCTCGGCGTGCGCGTCACCCGCCGCTCGCCACATATCCAGTGCTATGGCGCCTACGTGCTGGCCCCCGATACTGAAAAGGTAGACACCTACCTGTCGAAGGTGACCGTTATATGTACCGGCGGCTGCGGCGCTGTCTACCTGACGACGTCGAACCCCGTCATTGCCACGGGCGACGGCATCGCCATGGTCTACCGCGCCAAGGGAACGGTGGCCGATATGGAGTTCGTGCAGTTCCACCCCACGGTGCTGCACAACCCGAAGGAGACCCACCCCGCCTACCTCATCACCGAGGCCATGCGCGGCTACGGCGGCATCCTGAAACTGCCTAACGGCGAAACGTTTATGGAGAAATACGACGAACGGCTCAGCTTGGCACCACGCGACATCGTGGCCCGCGCTATAGACAAGGAGATGAAGATTCACGGTCTGGACCATGTCTGCCTGGACGTCACCCACAAAGATGCGGCAGAGACGCGCCACCACTTCCCCAACATCTACCAGAAGTGCCTGTCTATCGGCATCGACATCACCACCGACTACATCCCCGTTCGCCCCGCAGCCCACTATATGTGCGGCGGCATCAAGGTAGACCTGAACGGTCAGACCAGCATCGAGCGTCTCTATGCCCTCGGCGAGTGTTCGTGTACGGGTCTGCACGGTGGCAACCGCCTGGCGTCGAACTCGCTCATCGAGGCCGTCGTCTATGCTGAGACTGCCGCCCGCGACTCCTTGCAGCACGTCGACCTCTACGACTTCAACGAGCGCGTGCCCGAGTGGAACGACGAGGGCACGATGACCAACGAGGAGAAGGTGCTCATCACGCAGAGTGTACGCGAGGTGAACCAGATTATGGCCAACTATGTTGGTATTGTTCGCAGCGACCTGCGCCTGCACCGTGCCTGGGACCGTCTGGACATGCTCTACGAAGAGACGGAGCGCCTGTTCAAGCGCGTGAAAGCCAGCCGCGACATCTGCGAACTGCGTAACATGATCAACGTCGGCTACCTCATCACCCGCTGGGCACTGGAGCGTAAGGAGTGCCGCGGTCTGCACTTCACCACCGACTACCCGCTGCACGCTTACGACAAGTAAGCGCTAACGGGTCAGGGAGAACTTCAAAGACAATCCGAAATCGCGCGTTGTCGTCGGGTAACTGCTCGACGACAGCAGCGGCGTGTTCGTCTGACGGTCGTAATAGAAGGTGAGCGTCATCAGTCGGCTCAGCGTATAGTCGGCAGCGAATGAAAACTTCAATGCCGAGTTGCCGCTGCTGGCCGAGGACACGCCAGAGGCGATGTCGCGCGTGATGGCAGCCTGTGAGCGCAACGAGAAGTCGGCACGCATGTTCAGGTCGTGGTTGACGCCACCCTTTGACTTACTATTCGCCGACTGACTGCCCGACGATTTGTCGTCAGCCTTATTATTCTTGCTGTTACCCTTGCGGCTCTGCGCCTTCTTGATTTTGCGACTGCCACCGGCACCGAAGATATTCAGTTTGAAGTCGCTAATCTTGTAACCCAGACCGATGACCCAGTCGTTGGAGCGCTGCTCGTTCAGCTGGACACTGGTCATCGAGAGGTTCAGCACACGGGTGGTGCGATACTCCAGCTTCACCGTCATGTTGTTCTGCAGCGTCACGTCCATGCCGAGCAGCGGCGAGAACGCCTCGTTGATGCTGACGGTAGAGATGTTGTACATCGACGACGGCGACAGCGACCCGTCGGTATTCTTGACGAAGCCTAAGTCGCCCATGTATTCGAGCCACGACGAGTAGCTGGAATAGGAGCCGATGGCAAAGACCGACTTGTAGCCGTGGTTGATGTTGACGCTCTTGAAACGCTCGGCCAGCCAGGGTATCTTCGACAGGCCACTGTAGCGCACCGTCCAGTTAGGCAGCATCCGCCACAGTGAGGGGAAGATGTCGAGAGAACCGCCGGAGCCGCTGGTGTAGGCAGCGAGGAAGGCGGGCACGAGGACGTCGGACGAATACTGGTTGACGGCAGACACCGACCGTGGCGCTCCGGCATAGAGCGACTGCACACGGGCCTGGTATTCGGGAATCAGTTCACGGAACTTGTCGAACGTTGTCGACGTATAGCCAGAGTTGGCATCGCCCGTCTTCTCGAAAGCCGAACCGATGGAGATGGTTGTCATGTTAAACGAGCCGCTACGGGTAGTGGGCGAACCCTCATACATATACTGTATGCTCTGTGCACGGTTGACCGTACGCGAGGCGTTGAGGTCTATCTTCAGGTCGCGGATGGGTTCGAGGGTAGCACGTATCTGCAGGTCCTCGCTGGTCGACGACGTGTAGGGCGTAGCCACGGAGTCTCTCATCAGGAGCCAGTTGTTCTCACGGGCCTTGTCAAGATAGCCGTCGCCAGCCAGACCGAAGGCGAAGTCAAGGCCTGGTGCCAGCACACTTCCCGAATTATTCTGGCCGAAGGCATCGCCGGCATTGGGCAGGAAGCCCGGGAGCGTCATCGTGCGTTGGTTGCGGTAGCTGAGGTTCACCGTGCGCACCATCATCAGCAGACGGCTGGCATACTGTGCCGGTTCCCACCACCACTGCTTGTCGAGCGACTGCTTGGGCAGCACGCTGAGCTTCAGCTTCAGGGCAGAGTCCTGCTGTGTAGAGTCCTTGGCACGCAGACGGGCTGCAACGTCCTTAGGCAGACTCACCTGGATGCTGTTATCGTCCTTCACCTTCCACTTCACCCGAATCTGCCGGCCGTCCTGTCCGCGGGCTGACACCAGCAGGCGCTTCGACTTCTTACCGTGGCTGACGGTGAGCGTGGTGTCGGCCGTCAACGTGATTTCCTTCTGGAAGGTATTCTTGTTCTTGGGCAGAGCATCCTTCTCCTTGGCGGTGTCCTTAGCGTCCTTGTCGTCCTTCTTCGCCTTGTCGTCACCCTTTGCGGACTTAGCTGTCTTAGCTGTCTTGGCGGGCTTGACGGGAGCCTTCTTGAAGCGCTCGTTCACCTTCTTCAGATAGGGCGAGTGGTTGTAGAGCGTCTCCATGTTCAGCGCACCGTTGATATTCAGGTTGCGGTTATTGGTAATGGTGTTACCCAGTGTCTGGCCGTTCTCCAACTCGGCGCCACGCACCCACGAATAGGTAGCATTATAAGAGGCGTCGCTGTTCACCCAGTCGAGGATGGGCAGCTTGTTCAGTGGCAACTGGTACGAAGCGGTGAATGTCTGGTTATAGTCTAACGGCGTACCCAGGTGCATGATGCTATGCTTCACGGAGTCCTTCCACACGGAGTAGAAGTCGGGATAGAGGTCCTTGTTGATGGGCGTGTTCTCGCGGTAGGGTTCCTCTATCTGTGCACGGGTGGCCGACTGGAAGTTCATGTGCAGGTTCTTCGTCAGGTCCCAGCGCAAATGGAAGTCGCGGTTCCACAACATCTGACTGTTGAAGTTGACGGGCAGGTTCGGGTTCTCCGTATTCTCCAGGTCGCGCTCCTGCAGTTCATAGTAGTTACGCGTGAAGTCGGTATTAAAGGCAATGGTCTGCGGCAGGTAGTTCAGACCGAAAGCCTTGGGGAAGTTCAGCCACTTCGACTTACCCTTCGCCTTCTTGAACGGCTCCCAGGTCTTGTAGACGGGCGAGTAGGTGTAGTTCAGGGAGCCACGCCACTGGTCGTCGTTCTCATAGATGGTAGTCTCGCCAGAGGTATGGCGGTGCTGGTGACTGTAGCTGACGGAGAAGTTCGCGGGGTCGTAAGGCATGGGGTGACGCTTCGACTTGATACCGATGCGGGCGTTGGAAAGCGAGAAATTGCGCGACACGTTCTTGGTGACGGCAATCGACTCGATGCTGTCGCGCTCGCGGGCACTGGCGGCATCGAGGGCATCCTCGAGATTCATGTCGGTGTCCAAGGGATTGTACTTCGGGCGCACCTCGTCCTTGCTGACGGAGTAATAAACAGGTATGGTGACCTTGGCCTTGTCGGGGAAGAACTTGCCCAGTTCGAAGTTCGTCGTGATGGAGTACGACTTCTGCGTGTCGGTGGAACGCTGCATGACGCTCTCCTCCAGTCCGCCGAAGCCGTCGGTGACATAGCGTCCCGTCAGGTTGACGGTGCCGAAGTCGGAGAGCTGGACGTTCAGCGCACCCGAGGCAGCCCAGCCGCCCTCGTTGTTGTACTCCTTCAGGCGCAGCTCGTTGACCCACACCTCGCCGGACTTCTCCTGACTGGCAAGGTTGCGCACACCGATAATCATGGTCTTCACCTCGCCCAACGAGGGATTACCGACGATGCTCACCTTGTTGTTGGGCTTGTCGTCATCGTACTGCGAGAAGATTTGTGAATAGGTGACCTGCCCCTCGGTCTTTGCCTTGTTGCGGGCTTTCTTCAGCTTGGTAAAGACGCTGATGTCGATGTCGAGCATGTTCTCCGACGGCCACACCTTCTGGCGGTCGCCTGCCGAAAGCCACGAGTACTGTCCCTCGGGGGTGAGCTTCAGCGGTATCTCGTATTCGTAGTAGTTGCTCTTGTAGTCGCTGCCGAAGCGGATGAAGACGGCCAGCTGGTTGTCCTGCAACTGCGTGGTGTTAGGCAACAGGTGGTTGGCGTGGACGAACATCTGCAGGCGCTTGTACTGACGCAGGTCGAGGTTGGTGTTCTTGTAGACGCCCTTCGACTCACCCTGAGCCAGGTTGCGCACCGTCAGACAGAGGGCCTGCTCGTTGTTCTCGACGAGCTGCGGCTGCGAGGGGTCAGTGGCACGGTTGATGCCCGGCGGCAGGGTATAGGCCACGGGCTGGCGGTCGGTATTCTCCTCGATGTTGACGGCACTCATCACCATCGTTCCCGTCTCAGCACCGGCAGCCGTCTGCAGGCTCTGCTTGTACTGGCGCCATTCGCCGCGCACCAGGTCGAGCGAGCCGAAGCGCAGCACGATAGGCTTCTCGAAGCCGGTGAGGTACATACGCATGAAACGGATGGAGGTGAAGTCGTTGATAGCGCCGACCTTGTCCTTACATTCAGCCAGGGGGATGCGGAACTGGTACCAGCGGACGGTGGTGGAGTCGCCGTTGCGCAACTTCACCCAACTGTCGCGGCGGTCGGTGATGTAGCTGTCGGCCAGGGTGCCGTTGTTGTAAGCCTGCAGGACGTCGTCGCTGATATGTACCTTATACTGGAAGTAGCGCTCATACTCGTTGAGCGTATAGTCCTGGTTGATATCCTCCACGTCGGGACCCGTCTTGTACGACGTGTCGTACGACTCCGTGCGGTTGTCGGTGTCGGGGGAGTTGCCCTGCGTGTTGTTGATGCGCTTATAGCGGTCGAGGATACTGGTCTGGGCATCGTCGAAGTCGGAGCCGCGGTAGTAGTGGTAATCGTCGCCGGCAGGGTCGCTGCGCCAGGCCTGCAGCAGCGAGTCGTTCTGCACTACGGCACCAATCTGGTCGAGCCACTCCTTATAGGCTCCGTAGGAGCGCTCCTCGTCATCGGTAAGACCGTTCAGACCCACATCCTGCAGGGCACGGCTGCCGGTGGTGGTGGCAAAGGCGTAGGTCTGCGTGGCCTGCTCGGGAATCTTGCCCCAATGTGTGTAGGAGAAGGCCTGCGAACCATCGACGGGCATGCCGCTCTCATAGAACTTCTTGCCGTCGCGCAGGATATCTTCGCTGACCTCACCGAGGTTGATGTACAGGTCGCCGGAGTACTGCGACGCTGTGCCGGCCTGCCGCTGATAGATAAAGGGGTCCATCAGCCAGAACTCCACATATTCTATATTAGCCTGCTCGAAGTCGGTGGTCTCCAGCTTGCGCATCATGCCGCCCCACTTCTGCGCGGGGTTCGTCAGCGTACCGTCGGCATTGTACTGCGTCGTCAGGTTGTAGGGACCGCGCTCCTGGGGATAGTAGGCCAGATTCAGCACCGACAGCGTCGAGGTGGCACCGTTGTATGTCGACTGGTCGCGGTTGGGGTACAACTCCTTGACGTAGACCTCGCGGACGCGGTGGTCGCTGAGCTGCTGGAGGTCGCTCTTGATGTGACCCGGCGTGAGACTCGACGAGCGGCGGGTGAACAGCGGGTCGACGGTGTACCACGCCAGCAGGGCACGGTCGTAGCCCGAGGCGACGCTGGTCTTGTCGTTAGCGTTGGCCATCTTCGTCGGCACACTCGACAGCACCCACGATTTCGGGTCGATAATGGAAATCAGGTTCTTCGTATTCTCGAAGTCGTCGAGATAGGAGGCGTTATCCTGCGTACCACTGGCTCGCCCGGCAATGAGCTGGGCAAACTCGCCGGTGAACTGTATCTGCGAAGGCTGAGTGACGTGGAGGAAGGGCACTTTGTTCAGCATGTTAGTAAGCCACTGCGACTCCTTCTTCCAGCTCATGTTCAAGCCCCAGATGGTATTGTTCAGCGGTTCCTCGCCCATCGACACCTTCGACGTCAGGGCTTGTTCCGACAGGTGCATCAGCGTACCGCCGAGGATGAAGTCCTTGGAGAAGTCGTACTCCCAGTTCACGCCGTACATCGTCTTGCGCTGCATGCCATATTCGGTGTTCGACTCCAGCGACACATTGACGTTCGTGCCGGCATCGATGATGCTCTGGTTGAGGATGGTCACCTCGCCGGCAGAGTAGTCTACCGAGTAGTCGCTGCCTTCCTGCAGGGTGACGCCACCGGCCGTCACCACTACCGAACCTTGCGGCACGTTATAGGCACCGAGGGAGATGACGTTGGCACTCGTGCCTTTATACTGTCCCATCAGCATGAACTTGTCCTTCTCAGCCGTCTGCTTGGCCACGGTCTTCGTCGAGTCGTAGAGCTGGTCGAAGACGTACTTGTCGGCAACAGTCGCCAGACCTGCTGCCTTGAGCTTGGCCCGCAGGTAGTCGCCGAAGGGCTCTGCCGAGGGCAGGAAGATGCGGCCGTTCTGCACGGTGTAGCCCTGCACGAAGTCGAACTGTCCGTTGGGATGAGCCTTCATATTATTATCCAGACGGTCACAGCCTAAGAGCTTCAGCAGGGTAGAGCCCTTGACGGCCTGCTCGGGCAGGTAGGTCAGGTAGACGCCGGCGGTGTCGCTCTGGTATTTGATATCGAGACGGAACTTCTCTTTCTCGACGCTGGCGGCCAGGTAGTAGACGTTCTTCATCATCAGGTCCCAGTTGCCCTGTGCCGGACTGTTCGACGTGTTCTTCAGCGACTTGACGAAGAGGGTCTTCCGCGTGTCGGTGACGTCGCTGGCAAACTCGCCCACCTGGAACGTGCGTCCGCCGTAGGTGTATTCGAAGGCGACAGCCAGCACCTGGTCGGTCTGCAGGCCGGTCTTGAGGGAGATGAAGCCCAAGGCCTCATTCACCGTGTACTCCGACGACGACAGCAGACGGGCCGACGCTAACTTCTCGTAGTCGGTACCACCACTGATACGGCGCGTGGCCGCCAGCGACTCCAAGGCCGAACTGACGAGGTCGATATTACGATGGACGGAGTCGATATTGGCAATCAGCGTTGCATATTCATCGTTGGCGTTGTTGTTTGGCACGTTCTGGCCAAGGAGATTCCACGTCGGGTTCGACACCTTACTGTTCTCGCCCAGGTCGGTGAAGGCCACGATGTTACGGGAGTTGCTGGTAGTGGCCGTCTTATTCGTCACCCATACTTCCACGCGGTTAATCTTCACACCAGTGGTCAGGTTGGGCAGGGTAGACATGGCCTTGTCGTAGTTCTGACGGAAATAGCGGGCGAGGAAGAAGTGGCGGTTCTCCTCGTAGTCGGCAGCATCAATCTCGAAGGCTGTTGTCTGTGTGCCGCCTTTCGTGGAGACGCTCTTCGTGGTCGACTTCTTCTGCGACAGCACCGTCTGCAGCTTCAGCTTGCCGAACTGCATGTCGGCACGGATGCCGAAAAGGCTGCTGGCACCCTTCACCAGCGAGTTGTTAGAGGGGAAGGTGACGTTGCCGGCCTCGACGAGCTTGATAATCTCGTCCTCCTTGCCGTCGTACTTCAACTTCAGGTTCTGTGTGTCGAAGTCGAAGGTGGCGTCGGTGTTGTAGTTGAAGTTGAAGTTCATCTTGTCGCCGACCTTGGCATTAGCACTGAGGTTGATTTTCTCGTCGAAGTCGAAGCTCGTGGTCTTACGGTTACGGATGGGCAGCGAGGGGTTGTCGATGTTCTTCAGCGTAGCACCCATCTTCAGCTCGGCCGTTCCCTGTGTCTTCACACGCACACCGCCAGGGCCAAAAATCTTCTCTGCGGGGCCTAAGTCGAAGTGCATATCGGTAAACGAGAACTTCTCCTTGCCCTGCGTCTTCACAGCTTCGGCGTTCTTGTTGCGGAAGAAGGTGTCGCGGCTGCGGCGCTCGCTCCACTTCATATATTCCGCCGGCGTCATGAGGATGGGGGCGTTCAGATAGGAGTCGCCAATCTTCGAACCGATGAAATACAGATTCAGTGAGTCGTTGTACTCCACCTGCTGCTTGATATTGTCAGGCATACGCAGGTCGACAGCCGACGAGTCGAGGTCGGCCACCAGCAACGGTGCCGTCTTCTGAATCTTCCAGCGGGAGTGTACCAGCGAGTCGGGCACGGTCTCGTCCTCGACTTCTAACTTCGGCTGGGCCTTAATGGGAGACACAGTAGACCCTCCCCCACCCCCTCCCTGTGAGGGAGGGGCGTCATTACCCTGCCGCGGCTGTTGCTGTTGTCTTTGTGGGCGTCGACGGTTGTCGTCCTGCGGTGTCGTCGCAAATAGTGACACGCCAATGAAGAGAAACAATACCAGATAGAGCATGTTCCGATGCGAAACATACTTTCTCGAGTACCTTACTATCTTATTCCTCTTCATCTTCTTTACATATTACTCCCCTCCCTTCAGGGAGGGGCCGGGGGTGGGTCTCTACTTTATCTGTTTCAGCGCCAGCTTCACCACCTGCTCCACAGGCAGCTCAGGCTGCTGCTGCAGAATCTGTACAACGACTTTCTGCGTCGGAGCTGGCGAGAAGCCTAACATCGTCAGGGCGGCCACGGCCTCGTCGCGCACGGCATTGTTGACGGGAGCTGCCACACTGCCACCAGCGGGAATCTCGTCGGCAATGCCTAAGGCCACAATCTTGTCGCGCAGGTCGACGATGATGCGCTGGGCTGTCATCTTACCGACACCCTTCACACTCTGTATGAGTTTGGCGTTGCCCGTGGAGATGGCATTACACAACTCGGCAACACTCATGCCCGACAGCATCATCCGCGCCGTGTTCGTGCCCACGCCGCTGACGGTGATGAGCAGTTCGAACATCTCGCGTTCCTTTTTATTATAGAAGCCATAGAGCACATGAGCGTCTTCGCGGATAGCCTCGTAGACGTAGAGCTTCACCTCCTTCTTCGTCTGTATCGCAGTAAACGTGTTCAGCGAGATATTCAGGCCATAGCCCACTCCGGCGGCTTCCACCGTAGCGTATGCAGGCGTCAGCTCAGTCAGCTCGCCCTTGATGTATTCTATCATTTTGATCCAATTTTGTATATATACGCTAATAATAACGTAACAAAATGCACTTTTATTGTATTGCAGAAGTGACAGAAAGTAAGTAGATACAAAAAATAAGATATTTTCCTGTCATTTTGTTGTTCGTTTCGTTCTTTTTGAGTACTTTTGCAGCCGAAATTGAGAAAATTCCAACAAAAAGACAAAAAGAATATGAAAAAAATCAGAGCAGCCGTCGTAGGTTACGGCAACATCGGACAGTATGCCCTCCAGGCTCTGGAGGCCGCCCCCGACTTCGAAGTGGCAGGCATCGTGCGCCGCAATGGTGCCGAGAACAAGCCCGCTGAACTGGCCCAGTATGACGTGGTGAAGGACATCCGCGAACTGAAGGATGTCGACGTGGCCATCCTCGCCACCCCCACCCGCTCCTGTGAGGAGTATGCCAAGCAGATTCTGCCCCTCGGCATCAATACCGTCGACTCGTTCGACATCCACACCTCTATTCTTGACTACCGCAAGGCACTGATGCCTATCAATAAGGAGACGAAGACCGTTAGCGTGATTGCTGCCGGATGGGATCCGGGCAGCGACTCCATCGTCCGCACACTGATGCAGAGCCTCGCCCCGAAAGGACTGTCTTACACCAACTTCGGCCCCGGCATGTCGATGGGCCACTCTGTCTGCGTCCGCTCGAAAGCCGGCGTGAAGAACGCCCTGTCGATGACCATCCCCCTCGGCGAGGGCATCCATCGCCGTATGGTATATGTAGAGCTGGAAGAGGGTGCCAAGCTTGACGAGGTGACGGCAGCCATCAAGGCCGACCCCTACTTCGCCAACGACGAGACCCACGTGTTCCAGGTGGAGTCGGTCGACGACGTCCGCGACATGGGTCACGGCGTGAACCTCGTGCGCAAGGGTGTCAGCGGCAAGACGCAGAACCAGCGCTTAGAGTTCAACATGAGCATCAACAACCCCGCCCTGACGGGTCAGGTGCTGGTCAACGTGGCCCGCGCCTCCATGCGCCTGCAGCCCGGCTGCTACACCATGATTGAGATTCCCGTCGTCGACATGCTGCCGGGCGACCGCGAAGACCTTATCAAGCATCTGGTATAATATACCTATTTTTAACGACAACTTCCTAAAGGGGAAGTTGTCGTTATTTTATTTTGGGTACCTGGTTTAGGCTACTCATTAAACTCAATCTCCATAATCGTGAGTTTGTTGTCCTTCGACGCCTTGGTGCTGACTTTCTGCTTGGCTGCCAACTCCGTCATGTCGCCGAAAGCCTCCTTGACGGTAGCAGGTCCCAGCATCCGCACCGTATAGACGTCGCTCACAACAGGCTTGTCGATGTTCAGGCACACATTACCGAGACACTTGGGGGTATAACCCGTCCAGACGACAGTACCGTCGGCGGTGGTCACTTCCAAAGGATAGCTGTTGCTGCGGAAGTTCAGCAGACGGACGGACAGCTGGCGCACGGCGGCAGGACGCTCCAAGTGAAAGGTGAGCACAGCCTTGTCGAGATGGCCGTCGCTCTCCCATTGCGACTTCTCGTTGTCATCGTACATATTCCCGACCTGCTCTTGGTTGCATAGCGCATCGACACGCTTGATGGCGACACCCCTCAGGGCTTGCCGGAACGACGGGGAAGACGGCGTTTCGCCACGCGACAGTTCGATGGGGAGTTCGCGCTGCCAGGCAGCCTCGATGGCACGGCCGTCGGCACCGACATAGAAGCCGTTCTTCACGGGTGTGGCGGCGGTGGCGACCGAGAGCGTGGCGGTCTTGAAGCCCTTGGCAGCAGCGGTGAGCTTCAAGGTGCCGGCCTCTGTGGTGCTACGTACCATAACCCGGCAGACGCCAGCCTCAACGGGCAGCATCTTCGACAACACGCGGTTGTCGAGCGAGTCGGCTACATCGCCACTCAGTCCACCGAGCCAATCTCCAGGCCCCGTCAGCGAGAAGGTCACCATATCGTTGGCTAACGGACAGCGACGTCCCTTGGCGTCGACAACCTCCACCTCGGCTATGCGGATATCAGCACCGTCGGCGCGGAACGTGGCAGGTGCCTCTATCCAGTGCATCTTCAGGGCGGCAGCTTCGCCGACGGTCTCCACGGCATAGCGGCTGACCTCCTTGCCGGCCTTATAGCTGACAGCCACTAACGTGCCAGCCTGGAACTGCACGTCCCTGAAGGTGAAGAGGAATGTGTCAGAGCGGTCGCCCTTGCCTAACGAGCGGCCGTTAAGGAAGAGTTCCACCTCGTCGCCCGTAGAGACGACGTAGACGGGTTTCTTTACGTCCCTGTCGTAGTTCCAGTGACCTACAATATAGGTATGGTCGCGCTCGGTGTCCACCCAGCCGTCCCACATCGCCTGGTGAGCGAAATAGGAGTCCTTGGCAATACGCATGGCATCGACATCGCCACTGGTGCGGTAGTTCTTCTCGCCACGGAAGTGGGTATTGGAGTCGCTGAAGATAATCTTCGCACCACCGGCATTGACACGCTGACCCTGCCCGGGGCGTGCCACCCAATATTCGTTCCAGCGGACGACGTTCTCAACGGCCAGTCCGTCCTGATTGTGGTTATAGCTGACGGCACGGGCTCCACGGTACAGCGGCCCGTCGCCCTCGCGGTGGTAAGGATAGCTCCACTCGTCCCAGTACTTACGAATACCCTCATCGCGACAGTATTCCATCATCCACATCGGTTTGCCGGCCGACTTGTTGACGTAGAGCATCTCACCGCCGTATTCAGCGACCTTGGAGTCCTGCATATTCCGGCAGCCGATAGCCCGTCCGCCAGCAGGGTCGTACAGGTCGCGAATCTGTTTCATCTCGGCCATGTGCTCCTCGCTGATTTGGTTGTTGCCACACTCGTAGAAGAGTATCGAGGGGTTGTTGCGGTTGTAGATGATGGCATCGCGCATCACCTCGGTGCGCTGTTGCCAGCGACGGCCGTCGACGTCCTTCTCGGCATCGCCGGCAGGCATGGCTTGGATGAGTCCGAGCCGGTCGAACGATTCTACGTCCTGCTTCATCGGCGTGACGTGCATCCAGCGGAACAGGTTTCCATTGCAGCCAAGGACGAGGCGGTTTGAGTAGTCGCTCATCCAGGCCGGGATGCTGATGCCCACCGCAGGCCACTCATTGGTGGAGCGCTGGGCAAAGCCCTTGAGATGCAGCACGCGGTCGTTGAGACTGACCATACCGTCCTTGAACGCTGTCTTGCGGAAGCCTGTCGTGGTCACGGTATTGTCGATGGCCTTGCCATCGACGACAAGGCTCGTCGTGACATCATACAGGAAGCCATAGCCCCACGACCAGAAATGCAGGCCGCCGACCTTCTGGGAGGCTCGGCAGACGGCCGTCTTCCCAGGCTCCACAGTCACGTTCTCTCCAGCAAAAGCGGCTATCTGCCTGCCGCCACGCTCGCTGACAACGACCTTGTATGAGACGGTCTGCGGAACCTGAGAGTCGTTCTTCACCTCCGACTCCGCATGGATGACGGCCGAACGGGCCTTCACATCATGGCCGGTGGCGTAGACGTAGACGCCCGTCGTCTGGAGGTTGCTGTAGAGGGGTAACGTCTGGTACACATCGCTCTGCATGACGTGCAGCCACACGTTCTTGTTGATGCCGCCGTAGTTGCAGAAGAAGTTCTTGTCGTTCCACTGGAAACCGCTGCGTGCATCCTTGTCGGCATGCTCCTTATAGCGCCAGTCGTTGTCGACGAAGACAGCCAGAACGTTCTCGCCGCTTCTATTAATATAAGGTGTCAGGTCGAAGCCGAAGGCCATCACGCCATTCTCACCCCACCCCAGTTCCTGGCCGTTGAGAAAGCAGCGGGCACCGAAGCGCACGCCCTCAAACTCGATGAAGAACTTTTTGGCGGTCTTCAATTCCTTGGGCAGCACAAAATGCTTGCGATACCACGCCACGGTGTCTGTCAACTGGTCGATAGCCTTGGCATAGGCTTCCGTCTGGTTGAACGAGTAAGGCAGCGTCACCGCCTGCCATGCGCCATCGTCATAGCTGACAGCACTGGCCTGCGGATGGTCGCCCACCAGCAGTCTCCACCCGGTGTTGAAATTAAACCGTTCGCCGGCCCACAGATGGGCGGCGAACGAGATTGTTATTAGTAGCAGTAAGTAGTTTCGTTTCATGGTCGTTTTCTTTTACGGTTTCATTTCACTAGATTGCCCAGTATGTCGCGGGTCAGCTCCTTGGTGATAGTGCGGGTGGCGGCACTGGTGGCGTTCTTCACCACCTTCTCCTTGGCCGACGTGCGACTCTTCGACTTCTTGCCCGAGACCTTCTCGCTGACATAGGTGCCAAGGATGGTGGCGAGGGTCGAGGTGACGGCGGTGAGCACGGCTTTCCACACTTTCGACATGATGCCGGGCTTCTTCTTAGTCTTTTCCGGAGCCTCTGAGACCTCAGGGACTTCCGGGGCTTCCGAGACCTCTGGGAGTTTGGCCTGCTCGGACTCTTTCATCAGCTGTTCGTAGGCACTCTCACGGTCTACAGGCGTATCGTACTTGCCGTAGATACGGCTCTGCTTGATGATGTCTAAGCGCTGACCGTCGGTGACGGCACCTATCTGACTCAGCGGGAAGAGAATCTTGGCGCGCTGCACGACGGCAGGGGCGCCTTTCTCGTCGAGGAATGAGACGAGGGCCTCACCCGTCTCAAGGTTCATGATGGCTTCGTCGGTCTTGAACGCGGGATTGGCACGGAAGGTGTCGGCAGCGGTCTTCACGGCCTTCTGGTCCTTCGGCGTATAGGCACGGAGGGCATGCTGCACGCGGTTGCCGAGCTGTCCGAGGATGTTTTCAGGGATGTCCGTCGGACTCTGCGTGATAAAGTAGATGCCGACGCCCTTCGAGCGGATAAGACGGATGACCTGCTCAATCTTGTCGAGCAATGCCTTCGACGTACCGTCGAACAGCATGTGAGCCTCGTCGAAGAAGAAGACGAGCTTCGGCAACGGCAGGTCGCCTACCTCGGGCAGCGTCGAATAGAGTTCCGACAACAGCCAGAGCAGGAACGTGGAGTAGAGCTTGGGCTGCATCATCAGCTTGTCGGCAGCCAGCACGCTCATCACGCCCTTGCCCTGCTCGGTCTGCAGCAGGTCGTAGATGTCGAACGAGGGTTCGCCGAAGAACTGGTTGGCTCCTTGAGCCTCCAACTGCAACAGGGCGCGCTGGATGGCTCCGACGGAGGCTGTAGAGACGTTGCCGTATTTCGTGGTGTACTCCTTGGCGTGCTGCGACACGTAGTCGAGCATCGAACGGAGGTCTTTCAAGTCGAGTATCAGCAACCCGCGCTCGTCGGCCACGCGGAACACGATGTTCAGCACGCCGTCCTGCGTCTCGTTCAGTCCCAACAGGCGCGACAGCAGCTGCGGCCCCATCTGCGACACGGTGGCACGCATCGGATGGCCCTGCTCGCCGAAGACGTCGTAGAACCTGACGGGGCAGGCCTGGAACTCCGGGTTCTCGATACCAAACTCCGGCAACCTCTTCTCGATGAAGCCGCTCATCTTGCCCGTCTGCGAGATGCCGCTGAGGTCGCCCTTCATATCGGCCATGAAGCAGGGCACACCGGCCTGACAGAATGTCTCGGCCATGACCTGCAGCGTCACCGTCTTTCCCGTACCCGTAGCACCGGCAATCAGTCCATGCCGGTTGGCCATCTTTCCTGTAATACTTAGTGTTCCTTCCGAGCAGTGGGCAATGTAAAGCCCGCGTTCCTTGTCATACATAACCTATCTGTTTTTGATTTGTTCCTTTATTTTGCGGACAACACTTTATACCTCCGCTGAAGCGCCACTAAAACGCTACGTTCTGCCAACGGGTTCAGTCCACGAAACGTCGTGCGACGCTTTAATTCTGCCAAAGGCATTTCCAAAAGCAGTTTTGCGATACATTCATCAGCAAAAGAGTTGGAGACGACATTAACTCCCGTAAAATCAAGGACAACTTTCTCGTCGCCATTAATAAGGGGTAATAGTTTCTGCCGAAGCTTCTGCCCCATATCACGTGTTCCGAAGTCCGTGCCGTACTCAATAAATCTGAATTCTACCATAACGATTCCAATTCTTCCGTTTCTACAAAAGCCTCATTAAATTCTTCAGCAGCGTCAGCTCGATGATCAACAATTTGGTTAGGGTCTATCTCCTCGCCCGTGCCTATTTCCATATAGATAAGCGTTCCCTGCCAGAAGCCATTCTCAACGACCGAAGTCTTTCCGTCTTTTACAATCAACTTGTGAATTCCAGAATGAAGAATAAACTCTTTACCTATACTATCAATAAGCCGCGAGGTGGTATACAGTCCAAAGCCCATACCTTTACCATCAGTAATTGTATCTTTCAAACACAACTTAAGAGCTTCTGCTTCAGCAATATCCTTGTATTTAGGGTTCTCAGCAAGCGAATTTCTAATACCCATTCCATCATCGGCAATTAAGACACACAAGGCTTTGCACGAATCATCATAATGCGTCATCGCCGTTCCCAGCGGTTTGCCGGAATGAATATGGACATTATCCATCATCTCATACAGACAGTAGCTTAGTGCCTGAAGCACACTGACTTCGATTTCAAAATGGGAAGTCATGGCCTTAACAACATCTCGATAAACATCATTTAGCGTCTGAGCGTCAAACACGTCTATTGAGACATTCTTCGTTCCCTTGAAATACGTATCCAAAATGAATGCTACATCCATAACGTTTTTTGTTGCCTCTCGTTATTTTTTGTGCAAAGATAGGAAATATAATTGAAAGGAGCAAGTGTTTTCATCACAAATTTTGAAATTTCGCGCGCGCAAAATGGTGTGCAAAATAGGCACAAAAAAGAATCGCTACCAGTGGATGATAGCGATTCTTTCGTTTGGATGTCAAGGTAACAGGGGAAACTTGCCCCTGCGAAGGTTTGATAGATTATTCATTCCCAGACGTAATAGTAATCTTCATCGTACAGCCGACGCTGTGGTCGCTCTTCAGGCGGAAGCGGAGGTTGTACTCGCCCGGAGCGGCATCTGACCGATAGACATACAGACGGGCATCATATCTTCCGTTATAGTGGACATAACGGAAATTGCCTTCGGGGTCGGACGCTGGGTCTATCTCTATGGCAGCATCGTCAAACTTCTCGTCTTCGCTGTCCCTCGGTGCCCAGTCCTCTACGTAGTAGCTGCAATAGCCAGAACCTACCTCCTGCTCTTCAGGACCCACCTTGAACGAGGTGTACTTCCACCCCTCGCCGGTAGCAATCGTGATGGCAGACTTGCAAGATGGTCTGCTCTTCAGCGAGAAGACTACATACACGCTCTTGTTGTCGTTAGGCTTCACGGAGGTGAGGGTCTGCGTGGCAGCATCCCAAGTGAAGAAGCCCTCATCGGCACCATCGTACGCGGCGCTATAATCAGCGGACTGACCTGCAATCTGCACGTCGCTCCAATCCCACTGGGCACCATCTTCATAATACCCATCCACGTTCACCTTCGTCGATTCGCCCACCTTCAGATATTGGGACTCAGAACTCAGATTCATGGAGGTGATGACCGGGATGTGCATCTTCATCGTGCCACGACCATAGACTTCGTAGTCGTCGCCTTCCTCCATCTGCTGGGTTTCATGATTATAGACTTCATTCTTGAAGACCAAATAGAACAGGAGTTCATAATTGCCGGTATACTCTTCGCCATCAGGAGCACGACGGGAACCGTTAGCAGACTGGCTGCTTATCTTGCGCAGCATAATCTTGCTTTCGGGTTTGATATTGCCCATGACATCCATACCTTGCTCGCCTGTGAAGCATGCAAACTCAGCTGACAGTTGAGTGCCCTCGTAAACGCCAAAGCCAAACTTGCCACCTGGAGAATTAGCAAACTGCTCTCCTGTGAGCGCGAGTACGACATCCGTCATCCTCAGCGGAACATGCCCCCATATCATGCCCAATGTGCCACCGTTGGCATCAGCATCCTCCAATGAGAAACTTACGAAATCTTGGTCCTTATTCCATTCCGACCACTTTGTCACATAGGAACGTTCCTGACTCTCACCAGTCTTCTTATTTTCAATGACATAGACATTCTCCTTTTGCTTGGCGGCCTTCTTCAGTCCTTCGTCAGTAATTGTTTCGCCGCCAGGCTCATCTTCTTCGGCCATTACATTACCAGTCGCGATTCCCGACCAGACACCAGGTTCGTTGAGGGTGACAGTACCCGTCACAGAACCTTCCTTGAAGTCGGTCTCTGGTGTGAAGGTGGCCGTGGCTATACCGTCGGCGGTCGTTACGCCCGACGCGTTGCAGCTTCCGCCCTTGGCCTCGAAGTAAATGGTCTTACCGGCGACACCCTTCCAGGCCTTCGTCTTCGAAGCATACTGTTCCAGTTTAAAAGTGATAGCCGCACTCTCGGCATCCTTGGCAATGGTCTGTTCAGCCGGTTCGGGAGTGAGTCGGTACTGGACACCCTCGGCCTCCCAGTCGTCGGCCTTGATGCCTTCCTCGTTATCGCCGGCGTTGCCGCCTTCATCACCATCCTCATCGCCATCAGTCGGCACGACGACTTCGGCCTTGACCGTGCCGCCATTGACGTCGTCGGTCAGGGTGAAGAGAGCGCTGACGTTACCTTCCGTGTCGGTGTAAGCATACTCGTCCTGTAGTTCGCCACCCTCGGCCTCAAACTTGACGAGCATTCCCGGGGCGTTGTATTCAGTACCGGTGATGTAGTTCTTGTTTGTGACATGATACTTCACCTCAGCCTGCTGATTCTTCAGCATCTGCCGGGGCGACTCGCTGGTCAGTTCGATAGCATCGGGCACCTTCACCAACGGGAAGTCGAACACGTTGACAGGGTCGATATCGGCCAGCTCCCACTCCCAGAAGAAGAGGTCGAGCGAGAGGCCGAGTCCAAGGTCGATACCTGTAGAAAGACCAGCGTCCCAGGCTACCTTATCCTCAACCTTCTGAGCATGAGCCTCAGCCTTGATGTAAGGTGTCGGACTGATAGTCGGACAGAGCACCTTATAAATGGCGATGCCAATCTCGGGATAGGCCGTGGCCATGGCCTTGGCTTCCACCTTAGCGTCTAACGTCGGACCGACAAGCTCTATGTTCTTCTCACATTCGGCAATCTTCGAGACGCCATTGTCCTCATCCCATTCCACGCCTAATCGGACGCTGGCAGAAGCTTTCGCACCGCCCTTGATGGTAAGTTCGCCCGAAGCACCAAGCTCGACATCGGCTTTCAGGTCGGCTCCAACGCTGATGGGCAGGGGCACGGTACCTATCATAAAGGTATAGGTCACCGTAGGAATGACGTTCGGCAGCAGGTCGATTGTCTTCTTGTAAGTGAGTCCTTCGCCCACAGACACCGTATAATTCAATATGGCTTCCGTATTGAAACCGCCCTCAAGGGCCATCTTCAGGTTCTTCAGGTCGCCCATCTTCACTTTCTCAAAAGGCTTGTCACCGAAATCGAACTCAAAGAGACCTTTCAAGCCGATGTCGAAGTTGAGCTTCTCCCAAGACAGGGTTCCCTTGTTGCCTCCATCCCAGAGCACGCTGCCGTCGGCGTTGAACTCCTTCTTGAGGAAATCCTTCTCGCCGGTTACAGGTGCTCCGTTGCCGCGTGCATTGGCACTGTTAGCATTGAAGATCTCTATGTTTTCCACGCCATTGAACACCTCAATCTTGACAGGAGTGTACACAGGCACGTCATCGCCGTAGCCCGCTATCTGTCTGGTTCTGCTACCTGCCGAGGGGTCGGTATCGAGTTTGAAGTGCTGGTTTTTGAACAGGTTGCCCATCTTTCCCTCGCGGGTGTCGAGAGTAACAGTCTTGCTGCCTTCTGGCTGTGCGACCTTATCTATCAGACGGATGATTTGGGATTCGCCCTGAGGCAGCAATACCACGTCATAGTCGCCCATCACAGGCACATCGCCCGTAAAGGTTAACTGAGCCTTACCGCTTGTCTCGTCGAAGCTGTCCAACGTTGTTGTTGTCCAGTCGATAGCGATATAACGGGAGTCTGGTTTGCCCAACTGCACAACGACGAGCGTGTCACGCATGGTATCGTCGCTGCTGGCGAAATACAGATAGCCGATACGCTGTGCTGTCATAGGATTCATAGCAGCGGCGAAAAGCAATGAGTCGGTATTCTCGACATCGGCCTTATACGCTAACCAGTCAGCTGAAGGTGTACAGCCATAACGGACATTGGTACGCAACTGGAACGAGAAGTCCTGACCGTCGGCATCCACATACACCGTATCGGGGTGAGAGAACAGGAAATCGGGATTGCCTGCAAGGCTCTGCACCTCGTCGAAAGCGAAAGTCGTAACTTCCTGGTCGGGCTCATCAGGAGCGGGATCAGTCCCCGAACCGGGATTCCCCCCACCCTCCGACGGAGTGGCAGCTTCCTCTTGCTTGTTCTCATAGACGGTGAAAGCGGGTGGATCCTGCTGGAAAGTCACGCTATCGAGCTTACTCACATCAAAGGCCTTACGGTTACCGTTCTTATCGACCACCACAAAGGACTGGGCCGCGGCTACCATGCTGAGCATCAGCAGCCACGCAGTAAACAACAGCTTCTTCATTTCCTTATCACTTTTGTCGTTACACTTCCGTCATTGACAACATAGGCGCCCTTCGGCAGTTCGGTGAGAGAGTTGACGTGCTTCTTGACAAGCCGTCCGTTCAGGTCGTAGACGGCGCACCCTCCGAGCAGGTCAAGCCTGGCCGGGGAAGCGATGTCTTTGATAGCCGTTGGTGTCGAGGGCTGCACGTCCTCGAACGTAAACTTCTTCAAATCAGCCAACAGCCACGACAATTCAGTAATGCCGTTCTGCAGGCTCACACGACCATCAGCATAGAGGAACTCCGGCATCTGGTTAAACAGAACCTCCGTCTTCGAGCCATCCTTCAGCCAAACGACAATCTTAGCATCCTTGGCTGTGTCTTGTGCACGCATCGCCATAGCCAAACAGGCGAGGAGCACGGTCAGCATAGTTTGTCTTAGTCTCATAAATACTTCGATTAAATGATGATGTAATGTTTATATTTTAGACCTTATTGGATATAGTTATTCCATTGTAACGTAATACGCTGAGAAGTAATCACCCGACTGACTTTTTCTCCTCCATATCGGGAACACGCTCTTCGAAGAGCCGACGCAGCCCATGCTCATAGGCACGAAGGGCGTCAATGCCCTTGTGAGTGATGCGGCAGACGGAACGGGCGGCGGGACCGCTGCCACTCTTGTCTACCTGCAGGTAGCCTGCCTCCTGCAGCGTTTTGATCTGTACGCTGAGATTTCCTCGCGTGGAGCCAGTAATCTCACACAGATACATGAAATTGGCACTCTCCAAGCTATCGAGGGCCACCATGATTTTCAGTCGCAGTTCGTTGTGCAACAGGGGGTTGATGACAGGAAACTTAAAACTCATAGTTCTTGAGGTAATTTTTGAGTTGATGCCCGGGAATAATCAGGGCGACGACGGTGGTCATGGCGGTAACAAGAAACTGCCACGGCCAGAGGTCGTCTTGGATAAAGAGGCAGGCAAATGCCATGATACTGGCAATGATGCCGCAAACGGTCATGGAACGGAAGCGTGATATAACGCCCGTCAGATAAGCACCTAAGCCGATGAGCAGACCCTGAATGAAATTATAGCAGACAGGGTAAGTATTGGTGACGCCCGTGGTGAAACCGAGCAGGGCACTGGCACCACCAATATAGATCCAAAGCTGCAGGGCGATGTTTGATTCGAGCGAGCGATGCCCCATCCGGGCGTAGTCTTTCCGTTGGAAATACATCATCAGCGGGGCACCCATCAGCGGAATGCCTATCCAAAGCCATACGTACCAATGCTTGTGCAGGAACATCAGCGTGGCAAACTCCAAGACAAAGACCGCAACAGTCGGGTATCCCCACACGAGAAAAAGGTTCTCGCCAGTGGGTTCCTTGCGCCCCATCACTTCACCCCGCATACGGGCAATGATGTCCAACTCCTTGTGAGTGTTATTCATTCTTTACCGATTCCGCAGTTCTATAGTCAGAAACTAACAGCAAATATAATGTTTATTTTCTAAACAAAGCATAAAGCCACCCGATTATTTCAGATTTTTAACACATTTCTATTTCTCCTGTTCGTTATATTTTTATATCTGCCTTATTTCGTTTGCAAAATCCCACATGAATTGCAATATTATTTAGAGATTTCATTTGTTGTCGGGAAATATATATGACTCAAGTACCAATACCCTCTTCCACTACATCAATAATTTGTAACTTTATACTCTTTGAGCGTGAACTTATTCTGTCTCAACATAAAAAAGATTAAAATCTTTTGTTCTGCTCTCAACTTTTTGTAACTTTGCCGCCAAGAACCAATCAACGGATTATGAAGAAGCCTTCAACAATTCTTGTCGGCGCCTGCTGTATGGCACTGGCACTATCCTGTACAAACAAAACTACGGAAATGACGACACAAGAACTGACGACCGTCGGCAACCCTTTCATGCCGCTCTGGGAACATATCCCCGACGGTGAACCATACGTCTTTGAAGACCCCGACCAGCCGGGGAAGCTGCGCGTCTACATCTACGGTTCGCACGATGACCTCGTGACCGAATACTGCGGCCGCAACCAAGTGGTGTGGTCGGCCTCGGTCGACAGTCTGAACCGCTGGCGCTACGACGGCACAATTCTCGTCGTCGACAAGAACCGCGACGGCGAGCCCTTCGACTCGGCAGGCACCGCCGACGTGCTCTATGCGCCGGACGTGACGGTAGTGACCGACTCGACGGGCAAGAAGACCTATTACCTCTTCCCCAACGACCAGGCAGGCAGCCGCAACGGACTGATAGCCAAGAGTGACCGCCCCGACGGTCCCTTCGAGGTGTGCAACTGGAGCAAGGACGATGCCAACAAGGCCGACGGCATCTTGCAGTTCGACCCCGCCGTGTTCGTCGATGACGACGGACGTGTCTACGGCTACTGGGGCTTTGAACGCTCGATGGCCGCTGAGTTAGACCCCACGACGATGGCCACGGTGAAGCCCGGTACGAAGGTGGTGGAGGACATGATTTCAGGCCGCAACCAGCCGGGACGCTTCAAATTCTTCGAGGCCTCCAGCATCCGCAAGATAAAGGACAAATACGTCTTCATCTACAGCCGCTTCACCGAGGAGGGCGAGTTCGGCCTGCCTACATCCAACTACACCCTCGCCTATTGCTACAGCGACGCGCCACTCGGTCCCTGGACGTACGGCGGCACCATCATCGACGGGCGCGCCCGCGAGAAGGACGAGCAGGGCAACACGATAGCTTCGGCAACGCCGGACGGCAACACCCACGGCAGTATCTGCGAAATCCGCTCGACCTCTGGTCGCTCGCAAGGCGAGAACGGCCAGTGGTACGTGTTCTATCACCGCCAGACGGGTACCAACGAGTATGCCCGCCAGGCTATGGTAGCCCCCATCACCGTGAAGGTCGAGACGGGCAAGGGCGGCAAGGTGGAAATCAGCGAGGGCGAATACACGTCGGAAGGCTTTGCCACCAACGGCCTCGACCCCTTCGAGCGCCACTCTGCCGGCATCGCCTGCTGGTACACCGGTCCGAAGCCCGCCACCCATGAGTGGCCAAACAACACGTTCTACGGTTCCTACGTGGCCTCGGGCTACGGCACCGACGACAAGTTCGATGCGCCCTACGACCTGCGCAACAACACCAACGACGTGGTGAACAATACCGACGGCAGCATCGTAGGCTACAAGTACTTCAACTTCGACGGGGTGGAGGACGAGGACCTCAGACTGCTGCTGAACCTCACGCCAGAGGGCATCGACGGCACCATCGACATCATGGCCGACCGTCCCTGGGTGTCGCAGGGCGGACAGCTGCTAGGCAGTATCAGCCTGCGTGCCGACATGCCGCAGACACCGACAGAACTCAGTGCCGACCTGAAGGGCACAGACAAGTTGCAGGGCAAGCACGCCATCTTCTTCGTTTTCAAATCCGACACGAAGGAGCAGTCGCTCTGCAAACTCCACAATTTCGTATTTGCAAACTAATTCCTAACAAGCTATGAAAAAAAACTATCTACTGACTATGGCCTGCCTGCTGGCCGTGACGATGCAAGCCGGCGACTACGCCAAGTACTACGAGAACCTGCCGACACCGGTGAAGCAGGTCGTTCCCGTCGTGATAGCGAAGAACGACATTTCGCTGACGGACTGCGGCGGCGTGGGCGACGGTATGACACTGTGTACCGACGCCTTCAAGAAAGGTATTGCCGAACTGACGAAGCGGGGCGGCGGACGGCTGACGGTGCCCGAGGGTGTTTGGCTGACAGGACCTATCGAACTGAAGTCGGGCGTTGAGCTGCATCTCGACAAGAACGCCGTCGTCTGTTTCGCACCCGACAAGCGCCTGTACTTCGAAGCCGGCACACAGCCCAAGCGGGTGAATCCCTGCATCAGTGCGACGAAAGCCCAGAACATCGCCATCACCGGCAGCGGCATCTTCGACGGCGGCGGACAGCTGTGGCGTCCCGTCAAGCGGTCGAAGATGAGCGACGTGGAATGGAAACAGTACACCGAGATGGGCGGACAGGTGACAGGTAAGGACGACCTGTGGTATCCGTGGAAACTGAAGAGCGGCTATCCCGACATTGCCGACACGCCCCAGGGTCAGGAGGGTATGCGTAACGACCTGCTGCGCTTCGAACAGTGCGAGAACATCCTCCTGGAAGGCGTGACGTTCCAGAACTCACCCCGCTTCCACGTCCACCCCTGCTACTCACGCAACATCATCATCGACGGCATCACCGTGCGCTGTCCGTGGAACGTACAGAACGGCGACGGCATCGACCTCTCCGACTGTCACCAGACCCTCATCGTCAACTCGGCAGTCGACGTGGGCGACGACGGTCTGTGCATGAAGAGCGGCTCCCAGCGGAAGGGCTGGGACGTATGGGGCTGTCAGGATGTGCTCATCCAGGACAACACCGTCTACCACGCTCACGGCGGTTTCGTACTCGGTAGTGAGACCATCGGCGGCATCCGCGATATGGTGGTGCGCCACAACCGCTTCCTCGGCACCGACGTCGGTCTGCGCTTCAAAAGCGGACTGGGACGCGGCGGCAAGACCGAACGGCTCTATGTGAGTGACATCATGATGGCCGACATCAGCAGCGAAGCCATCATCTTCCAATGCGACTACGTGAACCGCCATGCCGGCAGCAACGCAAAGGCGCTGACCTTCACCGACGAAGAGCGCCGTCTGGCTCCCGAATTCCAGGACATCCACATCAGCCGCGTCGTCTGCCGCGGTGCCAAGACAGCCATCAAGGCTGCGGGCATCGAAGGGCTGAACTGCATCCACGACATCGACATCCGTGACTGCGCCATTATATATAATAAGGTAGGAAAACAGATTGACGAGCCGACAGCACGGCTGTCGCTCGTCAATGTAAAACTCACTGAGAACAAGTTGCGCTAAGCACCTCGCCCAGCGTGGGATGAATATGTATCATGTCGCGAAGCTGCCCGATGGTGGTTTCGCGACATATTAGTACTGACACCTCCTGAACGATGTCGGCGGCATGGGCACCGTAGGCATGACAGCCTAAGAGGCGTCCGTCGGGCTCGCCGACAAAGAGTTTCAGCATACCTTCCGGCTCGTTCATCGCCAGCGCCTTGCCGTTGGCACGCCAGAAGGCCTTGCGGCAGGTGTATCCAACGGGGGAACCGTTGGACGCTGTGGCGGTCTTCAGCTGGTCTTCCGTCGGGCCGACGCAGGCGGCCTCGGGCGTGGTGAAGATGGCGGCGGGCACGATGTCGAAGCGGATGCCGTCGGTACGGCCGAGGATATGGTTGACGGCACGGACGGCCTGCATCTCGGCGGCGTGGGCCAGCATCTGGCGGCCGTTGACGTCGCCGATGGCGTAGATGGACCCGACGGGAGAACCGTCGGGAGCACTGACTGCAAAGGTATCGGGGACGACGGGGATGGCGGCTGACGGAGAAGCGGCGGGGATGGCGGCTGACGGAGAAGCGGCGGGGACGGCGGCAGAGAGGTTCAGGCCCTCGGTGCGGGGCTTGCGGCCCGTGGCCATCAGGATGACGTCGGCGTCGATGTCGGCGAGGTTCTGTACGGCGGTCTTCATCTTGAAGGTTATGCCGCTCTTCTCCATACCCTTGCGCAGGCGCTTGGCAATGTCGCTGTCGAGGGCGGGCAGGCACTCCTTCAGGTACTCGACGACCGTGACCTCGGAGCCGAAGCGATGGAAGACCGAGGCGAACTCCATGCCGATGACGCCGGCACCGATGATGGCGAGGCGCTTGGGCAGGGTGTCCAACTGGAGCAGACCGGTGCTGTCGACGAGACGCGGGTCATCGATGTCAGGAAGCGGCAGGAACTTGGTGCTGCTGCCGGTGGCAATGATGATGCTTTTGGCGGTGACAGCATCGCCAGACTGCGAACAGACGGTGTTGGCATCGACAAAATGGGCATGGCTGCGGACGAGGGTGATATTAGGATGCGAGAGGATGGCCTCAACACCGGCACGGAGCTGCGGGACGACTGTTGCCATACGCTGGCGTGCTTCGGCAAAGGTGGCACTGTGGACGTAGGTCTTTGTGGGAATACAGCCGACGTTCAGGCACGTGCCGCCAACGTTCTCACCTTCGAAGATGGTGACCTTCAGGCCCTGTTTGGCAGCATATTCAGCGGCGCGGTAGCCACCTGGCCCCGCACCGATGACGATGATATCAGTTGTTGTCATTGACCATCTGCTTATAAGTGGTTATCGGATGCTTGGCAGCCAGCACATCGTCGACACGACCGATGGGCGTGTTGTGCGGTGCCGACTTCACCAGTTCGGGATTGGTCTTTGCCTCCTCGGCTATCTGGCGCATCACGGCGATAAACCCGTCGAGCGTCTCACGCGACTCGTTCTCCGTAGGCTCTATCATGAGGCTCTCGTGGAAGAGCAGCGGGAAATAGATGGTCGGGGCATGATAGCCATAATCCAACAGGCGCTTGGCCACATCCATCGTCGTCACGCCCGTCGATTTATCCTTTAGTCCGTCGAAGACAAACTCGTGACAGCAGGTGGTGTCGATAGGCAGTTCGTAGACGTCCTTCAGGCGCTCCTTGATGTAGTTGGCATTCAGCGTGGCCAACGGCCCAACCTCCTTGATATGCTCACGTCCTAAAGAGAGGATGTAGGCATATGCCCGCATCATCACGCCGAAATTGCCGTGATAGGGCGAAACCACGGGGAAGAACTGCTGCAAACCCTCACGAACGCCGACGGGACCGGCACCAGGACCGCCGCCACCGTGAGGCGTTGAGAACGTCTTATGGAGGTTGATATGCATCACGTCGAAGCCCATGTCGCCAGGGCGGCAGGCACCTAACATCGGGTTCAGGTTGGCGCCGTCGTAATACATCAGACCGCCGCAGTCGTGAATCAGCTTGGCAATCTCCGGGATGTGGGTCTCGAAGAGGCCGAGGGTATTGGGATTAGTCATCATCATGGCAGCGACGGCGTCGCCACACTGCGAACAGATACGCTGCAGGTCTTCCAGGTCGACGGTACCATCGGACTGGGATTTTACCTCAACGATTTCCAGGCCACAGACGGCGGCAGAGGCGGGATTCGTGCCGTGGGCCGAGTCGGGCACAATGACCTTCTTGCGCTGCATGTCGCCACGCGAACGATGATAATTATCGATGGTCATCAGTCCCGTCAGTTCGCCATGCGCACCAGCGTAGGGCTTAAAGGTGAAATGCGCCAGCCCCGTGAGTTCGCAGAGCGACTGTTCAAGGAGCGACACCAGTGCCAAAGCCCCTTTCACGGTGCTGGCCGGCTGTTGCGGATGCAGATTCTGGAACTGCGGCAGAGCAGCCATCTCCTCGTTGATCTTCGGGTTGTACTTCATCGTACAGGAACCGAGGGGATAGAAGCCGGTATCCACGCCGAAGTTGTTGTTTGACAGGTTCGTATAGTGGCGCACCACCGTCAGCTCGTCGCATTCGGGCAGCGCCGCATCCTTCTGGCGACGCAGTTCCTGAGGTATCTCGTAGGTGCCGAAATGGTTCTTGGGAAGACTGTATCCTTTACGCCCCGGCACTGACAGTTCAAATATCAGATGGCCGTATAAACGATTATTCATAAGCTCACGTTTTGATAGTTATTGTACACCATTTACAAATGGAAGTCCCCCGACGAAACGGTCAACCTCTTCCTTCGTGCGTTTCTCCGTGACTGCTATCAGCAGACAGTCGTGGCCTATCCTGACACCCGGCAGGATATCGTTCATCAGATAGAACGAGAACAGCTCATCCATATCTCCGTCATAGCGGACGAGGAATTCATTGAAGAACGGCTTGTCGTAAACAAGAGAGAAACGGCCCGTGGCCAGGAGCTTGTCGCACAGGTAATGTGCGCCCGCATAGCTCAGACTGGCAGCCTCCTTCAGTCCCTGCTTGCCCATCAGCGAGCAATAGATAGTAACGAAGAGCGCCATTAGACTCTGATTGCTACATATATTCGATGTGGCCTTCTGTCGGCGGATATGCTGTTCGCGGGCCTGAAGCGTCAAGACAAATGCCCGCTGGTCGCGGTTGTCCTTCGTCATACCGACGATACGTCCCGGCATCTTACGGATGAGTTTCTCCGTGCAGCACATATAGCCTACATATGGGCCGCCGAACTGCATCGGGATGCCTAAACTCTGGCCGTCGCCGACGGCAATGTCTGCCCCCCACTCGCCCGGCGTCTTCAGCACGGCGAGGTCGGCGGCAACGCTGTTCATCATCAGCAGGGCCTTGGCAGCGTGACAGGCATCGGCAAAGCCGCTGTAGTCCTCAACGATGCCATAGCGGTTGGGCTGCTGCACCAGTACACCGGCCACGCCACCCTCTGCCAGCAGCGCGTCGAGGTTCTCCTTCGACGTCACGCCGTCTTCTTCCGCAATGGTCACCAACTCTATTCCCTGGTGCAGGGCGTAGGTGTCAAGCACCTTTCTGGTAGCGTCATTCAAGGTTGCAGACACCAGCACCTTGTTCACCTTCTTACCGGCTGCCACAGCCATCATCATTGCCTCAGCCGTAGCCGTCGTACCGTCATACATCGACGCATTGCTGATGTCCATACCCGTCAGTTCAGCCATCATACTCTGATACTCAAAGATATAGTGCAACGTGCCCTGCGAAATCTCCGCCTGATACGGCGTATAGGAAGTGAGGAACTCCGAACGCTGCAACAGTTGGGGTATGACCGCCGGAGTGTAGTGGTCGTACACGCCATTGCCGGCAAAACACGTAAGCTGACGATTCTGCGAACCGAGCTTCTCAAACAGTTGGCGCACCTCCAGTTCGCTCATCGCCATAGGCAGCTTATAGTCGCCACGGAAGCGGATGCTCTCGGGAATCTGGGCGTAGAGGGCATCGATTCTCTCGATACCCACTGTCTGGAGCATAGCCTGCAGGTCGGCCTCGGTATGTGGAAAATACTTATAGTCCATATCACTTACAGAAAGCCTCGTAGGCAGCAGCGTCCATCAGGTTGTCGAGTTCCGACTTGTCGCTCATCTCCACCTTGATAATCCAGTTCTCGTAGGCGTCCTGGTTGACGAGTTCGGGCTGGTCGTCCAAAGCCTCGTTCACCTCGACGACGGTGCCGCTGACCGGCGCCATCAGGTCTGAGGCGGCCTTCACGCTCTCCACAGCGCCGAACTCTTCGCCCGCCGTCACTTCGTCGTCCACCTCGGGCATATCTACATACACCACGTTGCCTAATGCGTTCTGGGCATAGTCGGTAATGCCGATGTAGCCATACTCACCTTCTACTCTTACATATTCGTGCGACTCCGAGTAGTAGAGTCCTTCCAAAACCTTACTCATTTTTTATAGTTTTTGTTATAGAATTGCTTTTTTACGACTGTGCCGGGGAACACTTTCTTGCGGATTTGTATCTGTACATCGGTGCCGAGAGAGGCGTAGGCCGTATCGACGAGAGCCATGCAGACGCTCTTGTCCGTCGACAACGTATGATAACCCGTGGTCACCTCGCCAATAGGTTCACCGGCCATATTCAGCACGGTATAGCCGTGACGAGGTATCGCCTTGTCGTGCAGTTCGATACCTACCAACTTACGGCTGACGCCCTCTGTCTTCTGCTTCAACAAGGCCTCCTTGCCGATAAACTCCGGTTTGTCGAACTTGACAAACATCGTCAGCCCCGCCATCACGGGCGAAATAGTCTCACTCAGCTCGTCGCCATACAGCGGCAGGCCCACCTCAAAGCGCAAGGTGTCGCGACAGCCCAGTCCGCAAGGCTGCACCTTCGCCGCGATGAGCTTGTCCCAGCACTCGCGGATATAGTCGTGGGAGGCGTAGATCTCAAAGCCGTCCTCGCCGGTGTAGCCGGTGCGTGAAACGATGACGTCACCAATGGTCTTCGCCTCATAAAACTTCAGCTCCGAACAGTCCAGTCCTAACACCGTCGTGACGATATGCTCCGACTCCGGCCCCTGAACGGCTATCTGACCATAGATGTCCGACTCGTTCTTCAGTTCGATGTCGAAACCTGCGGAATGTTTCTGCATCCACGCCCAGTCCTTGTCGATGTTGGCAGCGTTGATGACGAGGAAGAAGTCGTTCTCGCCCAGCTTGTACACCAAGAGGTCGTCAACCGTCCCGCCATCCTCGTAGCACATCATACCGTAGAGAATCTTTCCGACGGGCATATCCGTCACGTCGTTCGTGAAGATATGGTTCACGTAGCGTTCCGCATCCTTGCCACGAACCGTCACCTCGCCCATGTGCGAGACGTCGAACAGTCCAACGTGCTCACGGACAGCCGTATGCTCAGGGGCAATACCCGCATACTGATAGAGCAGGGGCATGTCGAAGCCGCCAAAGCTGACCATCATAGCCCCCAACGACAGGTGCTTGTCGTGCAGACAGGTGCGTTTTTCTTTTACTTTCAATTCTTGTTTGATTGCCATAGGTTATTGTGTAATAAGTTTGATAAAATCGTCTTTAAGATAGGTCTGTTCCAACGTCTCTATCGCCGCGACGTCGTCAGCCGTCAGCCGGCACTCGCCGTCGCAGAGGGTCTCACGTATCAGCGCCTTCACCTCGTCGAGGGTCAGCGTCGTATAGTCTTTCAGCAGCGTGACACGCTGGCGCACACTCTCCACACCCTTCCGCTGCAGCTTTTCCATACTGGGCGTGATGGCGTTGAGCATATGCTCCATCTGGGTGTCGTAGAGCATGGTGCTGTGGACGATGCACCGGCCGTCGAGGTGGTAGCAGGCCGTACCGCAGACCTTACGCCCTTCAACGAGGATGTCGTTATGACTGGTGCCGACGGCCTCGATGCCCATCTTGCGGAGCACCAGCAGCACCATACCCACAAAGCGGTTGAAGGCGAGGCCCACATGCTCCGTCTGCAAGACGAACGACCACATCAAGTTGTCGTTGTCGGCATAGACACAGCCCCCGCCACTCTTGCGGCGGTAGACGCTGATGCCGTGTTCGCGGCAGTAGTCAAGGTTTACCTCGTTGGCTGCCACCTGGTTACGGCCGAAGATGACGCTGGGGGCTACCTGCCACAGGAAGAAGGCGTCTGGCTCGTTGAAGTGACGAGCCACATACTCTTCCATCGCCAGATAGAATGACAGGCGACGTTCCGTTTGGTCAGGTAAAGTAATAAACTTCATATATTTCAGGTTAGCGACTGCAAATATATGAAGTTTTCATGTAACTTACAAGTTTTTCTCCAAGAATTTTAGTTCAGCCTCCAGCATTTCCAGTTTCGACATGCGGAAGCCGGCCTTGCGGGCTGTCTCTATCGGACGGGTATAGAGATAGTAAATCTCCATCCTGCGATGGAAATCATAGTCCAAACGCATCGACGGCGAATAAGGTGTCATCTCGTCGGTCATCTGAATCATCTTGTCGACAAAAGCCTCATCGACGCCATTGACGCCCAATGCCCTTGCCGCCCCGACGACCTCCATCATCTGTTCGCGGATGAGCTGACGGGTGGCCGGATGCTTCAACAGCTCGTCGGTCTGGGCATGCAGGGCCACGGTCATGCCGTTGAAAGGCATGTTCCACACGGCCTTCTTCCAGCGTGCCTCGTGATACTCCACCAGTCCCGTCTCGATGCCGGCCTCGCGGAACTCGCTGACGACAGCCTGCATTAGGGCCTCGTCCTTACACGAGTAGTTGGCCAGGTTGATACTGCCGTAGCACTGGTGGTTCACCCGACCGTGCTCCGTCTTGGCCGAGCAGATGAAGGCCAGACCGGCTGCCAACTGTACGCCGGGGAAGTCGCGCTGCACGTCTTCCTCGACGCCGATGCCATTCTGTATGAGTACCACCAACGTGCGGGGGTGCAGCAACGGAGGCAGCAGCTTTTTCAGTTTATCGTTGTTCACCGACTTCAGGCAGACCAGCACCACGTCGCACTGTGGCATGTCAGCAGTATTGTTATAGGCATTTGCCTGAATATGGAACGACCCGTCACAGGAATCGACCTGCAGCCCGTTCTTCTTCACATACTCATAATCCGAGCGGAAGAGGAAATGCACCTCCTGACCAGCCTTCGCCAGCCTTCCGCCATAGTATCCGCCTATGGCTCCAGAACCAATAACACCGTAT